>UncleJesse_p2__coassemble_2807_pt1 | contig 7552 bp, 8 predicted proteins | sample UncleJesse_p2__metabat2_high_PE_017 | metagenome-assembled genome bin UncleJesse_p2 | reverse complement strand
TAAGTGGATCAGATTTCAATTACGCAAATGGACCAATTTTCAATTGACAAAAACAATTGATAATGATAAACACAAAGCGTACATAAACATTTTTTTCATATAGATACATCTATCCTCCTTTATTCATTTATGTCCACGTGAAATACAAAGTGAAAATATCGTAAATAAAGCATTACTATTATTTATCATTTTATCATACTTATATTTGATTAAAAGTTTTATTTCTATAATTGATAAACATTTTGAAACAAAAAAATAATTTTTGCAAAGTGTAAAAGTAAATTCCACTCAATAGACAGTGGATTTTACTCTTACAATCTATCATTCTGTGATTGTCTACCCCCTCTGTAACTTAACGGAGGTAACGATCATGGCTAAACAAGCACATCTCACTCTTGAAGAACGCAAAATCATTGAAGTCGGTTTAAACAACGGCTCCACTCGAAAATCCATTGCCGATACTCTAGGCAAAGACAAATCAACAATCTGTAAGGAAGTTAAAAGACATACCGTAAAAAAGCCATACAAGTCCTCATTCGGCCGAACAAAAGGAACTTACGATTGTATCCATATCAGCCAGTGTGGATTCAATCATTACTGTCCAGAGGCTTGTAAAGAAAAGAAAGTGCCTATCCCCTGCAAGAGCAGAGTTCGCGCGGTTGGTGTGTGTAATGGCTGCAAATTCCAAAGAACGTGTAAACTCGACAAGTGTTTTTACTCAGCCGAACAAGCTGACTCTGAATATAAATACACACTGTCAGACAGCCGGCTAGGCGTGAACATGACTTCATCACAAGCGAATCAGATGGCTGAAACTGTAAAAGAATGCCTGAACCGAAATGTTGCTCCTTATGTCATCATTCAACAACATCCTGAACTTGGAATCTGCGAAAAAACGCTTTACAACTACATTGAACAAGGCGTTCTTCCTGGTGTAATGAACCTGGATTTACATAAAAAAGTTTCATGGAAATAAGATTATAGAAAAATAGCGAAGAAATAGACTGAACTTTTCGCTGTAAAATGTTTGAAGTTTAGAAAGACCTCATGAAAATTTAAAAGCAAGGTTATCTAAACCCCAACCAATTTTAAAGTTCAAAAAAAAGCCACACATTTGCGTGTGGCTGATCTTTCACTTTGCGAAAAATACTCATTATTTCACTTCTAAAGAGAACAAATCGTTTCCTTTTAATTCATCTAAGATAAAGAGTTCTTCGGCAACGATATGTCCAACTAAGTTTCTTTGACCATCGTTTTCCATCGGTTTCATGACGATTTGAACTTCACCACCATAATGACGGCAATTATCATTAACGATCACGACATCCCCTTTTTCAAAGAATGGTTTTTCGACTGGACGAACATCAATTGTTTTTCCTTTACATAAGAAGCGTGGGAAACGAGAACGTAACATATAGTTCAAAGAGTCCCCAGAAACGCTATGTAATGGGAAATCAAATAACATTTCTTTTTCCAGATCGCTGACGCCTTCTTCTAAAACCATTGTTAAAGGAATACGTGTTAAATCGCCAGAAGGTAAAATTTTTCTCACTGCTGCAAGCATGGCATCTTCTTCCACATTTGGATCATAAGATTCTAAATGGAAATAGATTTTATTCATCATGTTTTGAATTGCATCTAATTCTGCCTCGGAAGCAAATGCGTTTCCGATCAATGCTTCATCCACTGATTTTAAGGCAACCATATGTTTTAATTGCGTTTCAATTGGGATATTTCGATGTTCTTCAACTGTAGGTAATCCATCCGATACTGGCCATGGTCCATGTGTTCCTTTTTCTTGGGAGCTCATAAACATTGCTACTGGATAATCAGCAAGTTGGAGATTTTCTTCTTTTACATCTTCTAATGCTGGGCAAGTATAACGTTGTGGATAGAAGTTATGACAAGTGCAAATGTTTTTAGGATTTCCTCCATTGGCAACGGCATTGTCGATAACACCCTTCATGTAGGTGTTGAATTCGATCATAATGCCTTCATTGTTATTGACGAGGATTGCATCCCGTTCGTCATAGAAAGGGGCATCCATGCGTAAAACATCGATTCCCATTTCTTTAAACACGGATAGGTCATCTGCTTTAGCACCCATCATTTCAAAGAATGCGGAATTGACATCTCCATCTACTTCAAAGCCATAGCGATGCGCAATTGTTGTGAAGTTTTTAAAGTAATTAATGATTTCTTCTTTGGTTCCTTGGACGGAGAATAAAGAAGTGAACGCTTTTGTAAAACCACGTTCGCTTGCCATCTTTAAATAAGATTCAATATCTTCTAAACTTTCTTGTTCTGGATATAAAGAAAGACCTAAACGAATTTTTTGACTCATATTCAATTTTCCTTCTCTTTCTATAGGTTCTTTTCTGCATCATCATTTCGATTTTGTTCCCTTTGTGATGCCTTGTTCGAACACTCATTGCTTTCAGTATAACGAACGAGCCTCTATATTTTAACCCCTTTCACCACAATCTCCATATACCGATTTTTTTATTTTTTTTAGCAATCCTACCTTTTATTCGTTCTTTCTTTTCGATGGAATCTCATTTTTGTTTACAATTCAGATACATATTTGAATTGAATTCCGTATAATTGATACGCACCAACGATTGTTCAAATCGTGATTTTATGAGGGTTTTTACATGGAAATTTCTACACCAACTGCCTCTGAACTTGCGCGCACTAAAGCGCAAGAAGGGGTATGTGCTATTTTACGTGCTGGAACACTTTTAATGAGTAGTGGTGCAGAAGTCTATCGTGTGGAAGAGACGATGACCCGCCTTGGTCATGCGATTCCTGGCGTTGATTCCTGCATTGCTTATGTCACTGTTACAGGCATCATTTGCTCTATTGAATATCAAGGACAAACGGTCACCCGCATTGCGCGCATGAAAGATTCAAAACGCAATCTGTCCATCGTCAATGCAATTAATGATTTATCCCGCAAATCTGAACTTCATCATTATTCAGCAGCCGAGATTAATGAACATCTCAATCAAATCGATAACTTACCCAACTACTCCGACTTCACAACCGCTTTATGGGGTGCAATCGGGGCTGCCGGGTTTGTGATTTTCTTTGGAGGAACGCTGATTGAAATGGTCTTTGTCTTCGGAATCGGCTTAATTACCCGTTATTTATCGGTCCTTCTCGATCGATTAGCAATCAACCCTTTTATCGTCAATGCCTCTTTATCGCTCATCATTGCGATTCTTTCAGTGATTGCCCATCTCATTTATCCACCTTGCAATGTGAATACAATGATCATTTCCTCCATCATGTTGTTGGTTCCCGGACTGATGATCACTAATGCTTTACGAGACTCCGTTATGGGCGAACCACTCTCAGCACTTGTTTTATTAACAGAATCAGTATTAGTCGCTTGTGCCATTGCCCTTGGCGCAATTGCCGGCTTGTTTATCATGGGGTACTAAAATGGATGCGCTATTTTACCAATTAATCTGGAAAGGTTTGATCGGAGCACTTCTCCCTTCCATCGGCTTTGGCGTTTTGTTTAACGTCCGTGGCACTTCCTTATTATTAGCCGGACTAACCGGCGGCATTGGCGGATTCATGTATCAGCTGTGTTTGTATTGTGGCTTTAATGATTCCATTGCCAATTTCATCGCTGCTGTCGCTTTAAGTATTTGTGGCGAAATCTTTGCGCGAAAAATGAAAACAACTGTTTCAACATTTACTGCCGTTGCCTTGATCCCTTTAGTTCCTGGTGGTGGTGCTTATGAAATGATGGTCTATTTCTCGCAAGGAAATACTCTTGCCGGTTTAATGAAAGGCGTTCATGTCTTATCTGTTTCCGGCATGCTTTGTCTTGGCATTTTGAGCGTTTCGACAATTACCCGCTTTTTCTTCTATTCCAAAAGAAAACTCGCCACGACAAGTGAACGTCTACAACAAAAAATAGCTTTAGGACAAACAAAATCTAAAACATCCATGCAAGAGATCGAAATCCCTATCGATTATTCTTTGCAAAGTGATTTTGAACAAAAAGAGTTATTGAACCCCGACAAAACGACAAAACCTTAACGATTAATCTATACAAAAACGCCACTCTCTTCTATTGAAAAGAAGTGGCGTTTTTATTTGGATTCTATTTTTCTTTAGAAATAAGAATAGCGTTTTCTCATGCCAAAAAGGAAGGCTAGACTGACAACTAAAGCAAGTGCTTCGGCTACAACCGTTGCACTCCAAATTCCATTTATGCCAAATAATTGCGGCATAATCAAAATCGATCCAACTTGGAACACAAATGTTCGCAACAAAGAGATCAATGCCGAAACTGGGCCATTGTTTAAAGCGGTAAAGAATCCTGAGGCAAAAATATTCATTCCTGCCATTAAGAATCCTAAACAATAAATACGGATCGCCATTTCGCACATTTCCATCAAGTGATCTGAATACGAAACGAATATTGCACTCAATTGCCAAGATCCCATGTAAGCCAGACTTACCGTCATAACCGAGAAAATAGCGATCAACGAAATCGATTTGACCAATAAGTTTTTTAACTCTTTAGGCCTTTTCGCACCATATTGATAGCCAACGCAAGGGGCAATGGCCATCGAATATCCTAAAAAGACAGAGGCGAAAAGGAATGATAAATACTGAATGACGCCATAAACGACAACCCCATCCGGTCCTGCCATTTTCATCAAAGACAAGTTATATAAAAGAACAATTAAGTTCATCGAAACAGTTGAAACCATTTCGCTCAAACCATTAAAGCTTGCTTTCCCTAATTCTTTAAAGCGCCATTTAAATTTCGTGAAATGGATATCCGCTTCTTGATGTTTCCAAAACCACCAAGTTGGAATCGTTGCCCCAATCATCCAGTTCATTCCCGTTGCTAAAGCAGCGCCAAAAACGCCCATTTGGAAGACACCCACAAAAACGTAGTCCAAAATCATATTGGATAGCCCCGTAATAATCGTAATGCATAAACCTAACTTTGCTTTTCCTACAACAATCAAAAAAGATTGATAGCTATTCGATAAATACATAAACATTTGCATCGCCAACAATGGGACACCATAAGCAATACAACCGGGAATCAAATCTTCCGTTGCTCCAACTAAATGACAAATCGGAACAATCATCGCAATCGTAATCGCCGAAACGACAATCGCTAAAATGACTTCGAACACCATAATCATGGTGAAGTACTCACATGCTAATTCTTTCTTTTGTTCGCCTAGTGTTTTAGAAACAAGCGCTGTTCCCCCGGTTCCAAACATAAAACCGAACGCCCCAAGCAAACCAACTGCTGGCCAAATTAAGTTTAGTGAAGTAAATGCGTCTTTCCCTGCTAAGTTAGAAACAAAAAATCCATCTACGATCGTGTAGAGGGACATGAAGACCATCATCACAACACTCGGAAATGTGAATCGCAATAATTTCGAGTATGTAAAATGGTCAGAAATTTTAAGCTCCATATTGAGATTCCCCTTTCTTTCTTCATTTTGTGCTCTCACAAGATCTTCTTATCTAAAATCGAACACAAAATCAAGCCATTCAAAAATAGTCGCTTTCCTAGTCTAACATTTCCAACGATTAAGACAATCCCTAATTGTAGGCATTTTTACCTTATTTAAGCCTTAATCATAAAAAAGACCTGAATCAATCTAAACGATTTGCTTCAAGTCTATTTTGTTTTGTTCATTCTATTTTTCGTAGGATTCAATGGGTTCGCAAACAAATCCATCCTTCGTTAATTTCATTAATGAATGAAATCCCGCTTCTTTAGCTCGTTGAATGCACTCATCCATTGCACAATCCAAATACTCGCGATTATGGCAATCTGTATCGATCACCAATTTAGCATGATGATTAGCCATATACTTTAACAGCTGAGGTGCAGGATAGGGAGTCAGACGATTTTTCCTAGCGATTGCACCAGTATTCATCTCGAAGATTAATCCTTGATCAATTCCTTTTTGAATCGCATGAAAGGCACACTCTAAATACCAAGGATCATCGAATTTAAAATAAGTTTCTTGTTCATTGAACTTTGTGATCAAATCAATATGGCCCACGATATCAAAATGTTGCTCATCCATCATATCTTCGATGCTTTGATAATAAGCTTTGACCATTTTTTGAATATCGCCATCATAAAATTCATCCCGAATTTGTTCGAATATTTCCGGAGTCTCATCAATCGGAATTGCACGATCCCCTTTTTTCATATAATGGACACTGCCAATTTTATAATCGAGATCTGCATCCTCAAATGGCGCCATGCTGTCTTGTTCAATGCCTAAATAGATTTCGATTTGATCTTTGTATTGTTCTTTCGCCGCAAGAACTTCTTGTTTATATTGCTTTTGATGTTCTGCACTCATTGAAGTAGGAGCAAGGGGTTTATTCGTTCCGTGCCCCGAAAAACCAAGTGTTGTAAAACCTTTTGAAATGGCGCTCTGAACCATTTCTTCTACGCTGTCTTTGCCATGGTCCAAACAAGTATGAGTATGTAAGTTTTGTTTCAACATATCGCTTGTCCTCTTCTTTCTATGTATATAGAAAGTAACAAGTCCAAGCCCAAAACAAAAGTATTTTCATTATGTTTTCTGAAATTTGTTACATTTTCGTCGTAAAAAAATCCGAAGAGAAACACATTCCCTTCGGATGATTCACTATAAATTTATGAAATGAGCGCGTTTTACATTTCAATTGCTTGGAAGGCCATGCAGCCTTCACCACCATGAACCATAAACATCGCATCTAGTACTTGAACAACAATATTCATGTTTGGATATTTGGCTTGATACCAATCTTTTGCTTTTTGAGCGACTTGTGGATTATTGGCATGAGTAATATACAATGTCCAATTTTCATTCATTCCTTTTGATTCCAGGAAGCGATCAAATGATTCAAACACTTTTTTCCAAGTCCGAGCAACGCCGTGCACTTTTAATGTACCTTCATCGCCAATAACAGCAAGAGGCATCACTTTTAATAAGTTTCCAGCAACGGCAGCAGATTTAGGTAAGCGTCCACCACGAACAACATGATTTAAATCTAAAACGCAAACACCACTTGCAACGTGTTTTGTCGCTTTCGTTAAAGCATCAACAATTTGATCGAGTGTGCAACCTGCATCACGCATTTCTAGTGCTTTTAAAACCATATGTTGATGCGTTCCACAAAGTGTCGTACTGTCAAATACAGTCACTCGAGATGGGTCATCACAACTTTCTTTGGCCATCAATGCCGATTGATGTGTCCCCGACATTTTATCCGTAATTGTAATATCTAAAATTTGATCGTCTGGATTTTTTAAAATCTCATTATATAATTCCATCTTTTCACCAACAGAAGGTTGTGAAGTAGAAAGTTTAACTGCATCTTTTGTTAATTCAGTGAAATTTTTAGAATCAATTTCTTCGTAATCACGATAGCTGTTTTGGTCTGCTACGACATGTAAAGGTAAAGAGTTAAACCCTTTTTCTAGCGCTTGTTCTTGAGAAAATAATGAAGATGAATCCGTAATGATTTTAATCATAACTGTCCTCCCTGCATGAAA
>UncleJesse_p2__coassemble_2779_pt1 | contig 7639 bp, 5 predicted proteins | sample UncleJesse_p2__metabat2_high_PE_017 | metagenome-assembled genome bin UncleJesse_p2 | reverse complement strand
ACTGTAAAGCTGTAGCGCCGTATACGAGAACCGTACGTACGGTGCAATGAGAGGGGCGAGACTCACAGATAGTCTCCCTCTACTCTGATATGAAAGCCCCCTACGTCAAGGCGCAAAAAGCCCTATTTTCATTGTTTCTAGTTTTTTTCTCAATGCCATGCACAAATCTCGGAATGGATTCATCAGCTATTCAACCCTTCTGATATACGTGGATTTGCACAGGTTAATGGTTTCGCTGCAGACTCCGCCAACTATTGACGTGGATTAACATAGAGTAGACGCGGATAGTCAAACCTCTAACATCCGAGACTTGTGAATGACATCGAAGTCAAACTCTTAGATTTTATTTGTTCAATGCAATATAAGACTTATCAATTTATGCAGTTTTAAAATAACCAGTTCTTGCAGTGTATGACAAAAAAGAAAATGAGGCACAAACCTGATTTTTTATGTGTTATGGGGATAGTTTTATTTTCTTCCGTCGTTCGCTCGTGCTGATCAAGGCGCATGCTCCGACTGGACTGACAAGGGTTTAAGCGTAGCGGCCCTTGTCTGGACTTGCGGCGTGTGCGATGCTGTGAAGCCGTGCGAGACAGAAGAAGAAAGTTCCCTTTTCATCTTGAGTGAGTGAGGCGCAGTCCAGCTGCGCAAGCTGGTCCCACCGAAGGCGCCCCCGTAGGGCTTCACTAATTTTTTGATTCTTCGTTTAGAATGTCCTCATCATCCTACAAGTATTTCGCCAGTCTCTGGATTGATTACTGGAATTGGAGTATCAACACGCTCTTCAATATGCCCAGTAGCCATACCCCAAATAAAACAAGCCATTTCTCTTGCACAAGCGGTTATCGCTGTGTTTCGATTTTTACCAGAATTCATCATCCGCTTGAACTTAGACTGAATCCGCATATTTCCCTTATCGGCATAATGAATCACCTTTGAACTGTTGCCCTCTTGCCGTTTTTTTAATATTTTTGATTTACGACCTGGAATACCTCTTACCATAGATTGTGCTGCTTCAATCAGTGTTTTTCGGACGTGACTATTTCCCATTTTGGTAATTGTACCTTTATTTTCAGATTCGCTGCTTGAATGCTCTGAGGGTGTAAGACCAAGATAAGAGGCAAATTGGCCTGCGGTTTGAAATCGTGAGAAATCCCCGATTTCAGACACGATTCGCATAGCGATGGGGCGAGTAAAACCTTTGAAACAACTCAGTTTATCGACAAACTCTTGATAACGTTCTTGGTTAGATATTTCTACAATTCTAGTATCGTATCGATCTACTTTAATTTCTAACTCTTCGAGGGTAATCAAATATTCATCGAGCACTTCTCTATAAAGTGAGGTAAGTTCAACTTCTTTGAGCCATTTGCGATGGCAAATAGTCCATTTTGATTTACCTTGGTCATATTGCTTACCCTGTTTGAGTAGGAAAGCATTAATCCGTTGCTTTGTTTGTTTAACCATATCTTGAACATCTTCACGCATACGAATATAAGCTTGAACTTCACGATCTTCCTGATCTGGAATATGAACTTGGCTATATGCATCGTTAGCTAAAGCTTCGGCTAGGCTTTTTGCATCTCGACGGTCTGTTTTTCGAATACGATCAGTACTAGCAATTCGAATAGTAGAAGGAGCCATAACACGGCATTCGAATCCCATTTTCTTGATATCGTCTGCAAGAGTGAATCCTAAGCAACCAGCTTCATACCCAAATATTAGTTCTGTATCGAGATCCTCTGCTTCACTGAGCAGATTATAAGCGTATTTTTTGACGAGTTTCATGTTGTTTTCGATCTCAATTCGATTACTGTAAATTCTGGTTTTAGGATTATAAGCACAAAGACTAAACGTCTTACTATGGACATCCATCCCGATATAAATTAGACTTTTCATTGTAGGTCCTCCGTTTGTATGTGGTAATGACAAATACCTTTTATTTCACTTTAAGTATCCGTCTAAATCCACGTTTTGCAAAGCCGGGGGGCCTTTCATATTATCTATTGAAGTTTATTAAACTTCTTGTTGTTGCTCACTTAATGGTAAACGAACAACAAAGGTACTCCCGACATCAACTTTGGAGCGAACTTTTATCGTCCCTCCTAAATTGGCCACAGCGTGATTCACAATGGATAAGCCAAGACCGGTTCCTGTTTTATTACGCGATGGATCGGCAGTAAAGAATCGTTCAAAAATACGATCCTGAACTTCATTAGGAATTCCTAATCCCGTATCCGAAATTTTGAGTTGCGCAAAGTGCTCATAACGTTTTAACCGTACGAAAATTGAACCTTCAGGTTTGTTGTAACGAATAGCATTTTCCAACAAGTTTTTGACAATGGATTCCAAATCAACAACTGTTGCAGGAACCCAAACAGATTCTCCTTCATAGCTTAAATTGAGATTTGCAAGCTGTGCAGTATGTTGATAGTCTGAAACGACTTTTTGGCAAATCTCATGGAAGTTAATACTCTCTTTGTTTTGGGGAGATTCTTGTTCTAGACGAGATAGATGAATGATATCGTTGATCATCGCACTCATTTTCTTTGCTTCATCTGTGATATACCCAGCAAAGCGTGGTACATCATTGGGTTGCACCATTCCTGATCCAAGCAATTCTGCACTTGCAGAAATTGTTTGAAGTGGGGTTTTTAATTCATGCGTTACATTTGCACTAAATTCTTGGCGACGTTGGTGAGCTTCTTCTTTTTCTGTGATATCAAGCGCTAAAATCATGACGCCAATTACTTTATCGGTCGCAATAACACTTGCGGCTTCCAAAGAGTAAATTCGGCCATTTTGATTTAATTGTGATTTGGCAGAATGATGGCGTAATGCTTGAGAAAATAATCGTTTCAGCGTCTCGTTTTCTTTGACATCAAAATTTTCCTCTAAGTCAAAAATTTCATTTCCAGCTGTATTGGAATAATTCAAAATTCCTTTGCGAGAAAACATCAATAATCCTTCATCCATACTTGAAAGAAGTGCATTCCATTCTTGGTTCCGCCGCTCAAGTTCTTTCATCTTACGATCCAATTCTTTGTTATTTTCATCAAAACGCGTAAGTAGTGGACGCAATTGTTCATATGGAATTGAATTGAGTGGGTCCGCTAAATCTATCGCATTAATGGGTTCAACGATATTACGCGCTAAAATTCGCGCTAATCCTAAACAAAATAGGACGAGGAATCCAACCATTAAAATCATTGGCCAAATCGTTTGGTAAAACAGATTCAATAGCGTGGAATGAGATCGACTCATGCGAATCACATTTCCATCATCCAAAAGCACAGCATAATAATAGATTTCTTCACTTTGGGAGTTGGAATGGCGAATGGAAAAACCGCTTCCAGTTTCACGCGCCAATTTTACTTCTTCATGACTATTGTTGTCTTCGTAATCCGCTTTTTCATTGTCTTCTTTGAATGAATCGTAAACGACATCCCCATCTGGCTCAATGAGTGAAATTCGTACTGTTTTAGAAGAAAATAAAGCTAAACTTTTAATCTTATCGGATTCATGGTTTAAGGCTGTGGCCATCAATCTTGTTTCGCTTTCCAAACTTGCGATTTGTTCCCGCACTAAGCCGTTGTAGACGGCTTGGACCGTGACGGAACAAACAATAATTAAAAGAAACAAGCAAGCCCCAAAAATAGAATAGAAAATACGTTTAGTCATTGTTTCTCGCAAAGCGGTATCCTACACCGCGTACAGTTTCAATTTGATTTCCAAATGATTTTAATTTTGTGCGCAATGAACGAATATGTACATCGATTGTTCTCGTTTCACCTAAAAAATCAGTATGCCAAACGGCATCTAATAAGTCGTCTCTAGAAAAGACAACTCCTTGTTGAGATAAAAACAATGCGAGTAAATCAAATTCTTTTTTTGTTAAATCAAGCATTTCTTTTTGATCATTTTCAATAATCCATGCTTGTCGAGATTGTAAATCCACGCCAATCGGTTCATTTTCATGATTTGATCGACTAAGATTTTCGCGATTTTGGCAACGTCGTAGCACTGCTTTAATACGAGCAACCATTTCCATCATCCCAAAGGGTTTCACTAAATAATCATCTGCCCCTTGTTCAAGAGCTTTGATTTTGTCGTATTCCATCCCCTTTGCGGTTGTCATAATGACTGGAATAGTTGCAAATTGAGGATCTGTTCGTAACTGTTGTAATAAACTCATTCCATCCGTATTTGGGAGCATGATATCCATTAAGATCAGATCAGGACGTCCTTGTTGTAGTGCATCAAGAAAACTTTGTCCATCTTTGAAGCCACGCGATTCAAAACCAGTAGATTGTAAAGTGTATTCAAGAATATCACGAATATTTTGTTCATCTTCTACACACCATATGACTTGTTTGGCCATGTCAATCCCCTTTCTCTTTTATTAAATTCTAGACCTGTCTAGTTTATCTTACAAAAACAAAAATTGACAAATCTCCATCTCACTTTAAAAGAAATGCCCGCAATCAACGATTGAGCGGGCATTAAAATTAAATATGTAATATTAGATTAATCCAAAATAGGATCATTGTTTGCAAATACAACTTTTGTTTTATGCCATGTATCTTCATTAATTAAACGAAGACAACGAAGAGCAATTCTTTCATAACAATCTGCCGCTTCTAAGAATAACCATGCATTGTCTTGGCTTGCATGATCTTGTGCAGGTGTTAAATAGAACTGACGTAAATTCGAAATTAACTGACGAATGTTTTTACAGTTCTGTTTTGTTGTTTCGCGATCATCATATGCATCAAAATCTGTAGGTTTTTTATCTTTCATTCCTGCCTGTAGACGCAAATGATGTAATGTGTGCTTACAATCGGAGCTGATTGTTTTAATTTGTTCAGCCATTTCAGGAGTAATGTGTTTTGCCGTTAAGCCATTTTCATTAATCTTTGCAATAGCAATCGCATCAGAAGCAATTTGGTGAAGGTCACGTGCTGAAAATAGCGCTCTTTGTAAATCACGTTTTTCATGTTCATCTAAAGAGCTCATTTCAATTCCTGAACAATATTTTTTCACTTCAATACAAGCGTTTAAAATATTTTTACCTTCATTCTTCAAATCTTCTTGAGAACCATTTTCGAGCAAGCAAGCTCGTGACATACGAATGAGTTTTACACAGTCATCTCGAATAATTTCAAGTTCTCTTGCTAATGCGTTGAAAGCTGCATTAGGTATCTGTTGGAAACGTTCATCTAACAATACAGGAGTATTTTTGTTTGAACGCACTTTTCCTTGAGGAACAAGATATTCAGATAACTTAACCAGTGCATTCGCAAATGGGAATAACATTGCAGTTGTAAATACGTTAAATCCAGTATGGAAAATCGCGAGTGAAGAAGAGTTTACGTTTGCGCTCATTAAAGATGGATTGAGCATAAAGAAGACAAACGCTGCAATCCCAACAATAGTTGCCCCAATAACGTTAAATTCCAAGTGAATCATTGCCGCACGTCTTGCGTTTTTATCCCCACTAATTGCGGAAAGTACTGCAGTGATACAAGTACCAATGTTTTGTCCTAAAGCAATAAATACTGCAGATCCCCAGTTTACAGCACCAGCCATTGCCATTGTTTGTAAAATCCCCATCGACGCGGAAGAAGATTGGATAATAGCCGTAACAGCGGCACCGGCAAGGATAGCAAGTAATGGGTTAGAGCCTAGTGTTTCAAAAACAATTTTGAAAATAGGTGCATCAGTAAATGGTTTAATCGCTCCTGACATTGATGAAAGACCAACGAATAAGACACCAAAACCAATCAAAATTTTTGCGCCATCTTTGACTTTTGGTTTGTTAGCAAACATTTTGAAGCCAACACCAATCACAAGTAAAACTGGTGCAATCATTTCTGGTTTTAAGAATGCTGCCCATTCACCCATCGAGACGATCCAGCTTGTCATCGTTGTACCGATGTTCGCCCCCATAATAACACCGCAAGCTTGAATTAATGACATTAAGCCTGCGTTAACGAAACCTACAACCATGACTGTTGTCGCAGAAGAGGATTGAATGATCGCAGTGACTAATGCCCCAGCAATCATCCCCATGAAACGATTGTTTGTGATCGCTTCAAGTAACTTTCTTGTTTTATTCCCAGCTGCTTGTTGAAGTCCTTCGGCCATGACATCCATTCCATATAAGAATAAGCCAAGGCCTCCTAAAAACGACAGCAACGCGCTGATGACTTCTGAACTCATTTTAGAATCCTCCAATTTATTTTCTAAAGTTCGTTTGAATCGTGATTAAAGCATGTCTATCAGTGCATTTTCTCTGAAAAAACGCGCTTTATCATTAGGATAAAAAATGTGATAGGTATGTTTCAACCATTGATTCGAAAAAGTTTTGTAAATTTCTTGTAAAATCCATTGAGGTTTTAACCTAAACTTAATTTATCAGAACTATTATCTTATGATCGCCTAAAAAAACAAAGCCCATGAGAGCTTTGTTAATATTTATGTGTAATTTAATTCAATTTAAAGTATCGCGATCAATTCGTGAATCTTTTCTGGATGATCCCGAAGTTCTTTTGCGTGATGGGCAATTTTACAAAAATAATCCATTGCTGTTCTAGGATTTTTTGAATTTGCCGTTTCACCAGTTAACATTACTGCTGATGCCCCTTGCAAAACCGCATTGTATACATCACTCACCTCAGCGCGTGTTGGGCGCGGCTCAGTGATCATGGAATATAACATTTGTGTAACCACCATATAAGGTTTATTTGCTTTTAAGCATTCTTGTTGAATATAGGTTGCAATTACAGGCAACCATTCAAGAGAAGTAGAAGCCGCCAAATCACCTCGTGCAATCACAATAACATCGGCGACATTCATAATCTCATGCAGATGTCTCACGCCTTCCATATTCTCAATTTTTGCAAACATCGTCGCATGTGGAATATATTCATTCATCACTTTGCGGATTTCTTCTAAATCTTGAGCATTTTGAACGAGCGGAACCATAATTTGGTCAACCCCATATTCTTTACAAATTTTTATATTCTCAATATCTTGAGCATATAAAATAGGCAATGTTGAATCTTTATTTAACAAATGAATCGATTTTCCAGATTCGAGATAACCATCTTCTAAGGCTTGGGCTGTCCAACTATTCCCTTGAGGGTCTTGTTCTAACAACACCAAAGAATGGCCACTATCGCCAATATGCAGTTCATCGCCTTTTTCAAAATGAATCAATAAATCGCCACTAATCGGAAGTCGTTCCGGGATTTTAATTATTTCGCCTTTTCTAACATGAAAAGGTTCAAATTTACCAAGACGACGTTGTCTGCCAACTAGATCTAACATGATATGACAAGGTTTATGTGTATTGGCACACGCCTGATGAAGGTTTTTAACCCAATATTCCTTTTCTTCTAGCGTTGAATGGGAAAGATTTAATCGTATTCCAGTCATTCCCATATTGAGCATCATCTCAAGGGTTTCAACGCGATGACAAGTTGGGCCAAACGTTGCGAAAATTTGAAGATCTTGGTTTGTGATATTTTGTAAGTTTGGCGTTTGTATGAATTGCTCAGACATGAAATCTCCCTCATTATTTTATAAAAAACTAAATAAATACATTTTAATTATATACAAATAACATCAATAGATC
>UncleJesse_p2__coassemble_433_pt1 | contig 50170 bp, 41 predicted proteins | sample UncleJesse_p2__metabat2_high_PE_017 | metagenome-assembled genome bin UncleJesse_p2 | reverse complement strand
CTATTACGATGTATTTTGTATATTAAAATATAAGTTCCCCACTAAACTACAACTTAAGCCTTATCCTAAGTTTTTTTGAGATTAACGTCGACATAGGACGCTAAGGGGTGAAAATGGCATTTGCCTCGCAAATACTATCTAAATAGGAACAAACGCGGAAGAATATTTGGATTTTATTTTTGATGTTAGATTAGGCGACTGAATGGACTAGAATAAAAATAGGTGAGAATTTGATTGGATTCAATATTCTTTTATGTAAAGTTGAATTCACTAGATTCTCGCCTTTATTAGTTTGTGCCTTTTACGAATTGAGCGATTTATCTTAGACTCTATTATTTTCAAATATCTACAGATGCTTTAAGTACATAGATATAGATGAACAAAAAGAATCTAAAATGAAATTTGAATGAAAAAGAGAGTCCTTTATAATGAGATGTATGACAAATTTGAGCAAATTTATTCAAAAAGTCCTCTCTGCAATTTCTCCAGATGAAGACCTAATCGATGAAATATTACATCCTCGTGATTTATATCCAGTATCGCAAAGCGAATGTATTCAATCGTTTAAACAGCGCATTCAACAAGCGTTAGATCAGAAAGAAAAAGTGTTGATTGCTGGTGACTACGATTGTGATGGCATTATGTCTACAACGATTTTACATGAAGGATTATCACAACTTGGTTTAGAGTGTGGCTATTATATCCCTGATCGCATTCAAGAAGGATATGGCTTATCCGAAAAAACAGTCCAAATGGCTTATGATAAAGGTTATTCGCTGATTATTACTTGTGATAATGGCGTGAAAGCGAAAGATGCATTACAAAAAGCTAAAGAATTAAAAATGAGCGTCATTGTGACGGATCACCATATTCTTCCTGAAACAGTTGAATGTGAAGTTTTAGTGCATCCTGATTTATTAGAACCTTGCTTTTCGAGTTTGTGTGGAGCAGGTGTCGCTTTTGAGTGCATGAGAGCATTGAATGTGATCAGTGATGAGTTCGTTGAGTATGCTGCCATTGCCTCCATTGCCGATTGTATGCGAGTTGGTGGACAGACGCGAAGTATTATTCAAAAAGGATTGGCTTTAATGAATGAAAAAGGAAATATTCATTTTGATCCATTTATTACGCGCCATCCCATTAATGAACGTGATGCAGCGTTTCAAATTGCGCCCAAGATCAATGCTGTGGGTCGTTTGTCCAATATTGCCAATGTGAACACGTTTGTGCGTTATATGGAATGTCAGTCCGCTCCACAAGTGGCTGCTTATGCGCAATCTGTGAATCAAATTAACAACAAGCGAAAAGAGTTATCCAATTTTGTTTATGGCAAAGCGCAAGTATTAATCAATCCCATGCATTCAGTTTTATTTGCGGCAGACAAACAATTTCCAGAAGGGATTATTGGATTGGCAGCGGGGAATCTTTGTTCCCAATATGGAAAACCAGCAATTGTCGGGACAATCAATCCTGATGGAATTAAGTGTTCTATGCGTGCACCTAAAGGATTTAATTGCGTTGAGTTTTTAGCTGACTTTGATGGCTTTTTGCAGCATGGTGGACATGAACAAGCAGCAGGAATGACGGTTGATCTAACTCGCTATGAAGACTTTAAAGCTTATTTAATTGAGAAAGGTCATCACTATAAGTGGCAAGCACAAGAAGAAACGTTAGTGGAAATCGAACCGGATGAAATTAATGTTGACAATGTGCGTTCATTAGATGCTTTTCGTCCATTTGGTCAAGGCTTTGAATTACCTCGTTTTATTTTACGTGATCCCCTCATTATTCGTAGTTTTGATCTCAGTCAAGGGGCACATCGTAAATTTGTTTTTGCGAATAGTGTTGAAGCGATTCACTTCAATCAAAGCCAACAAGATGCCCATACCCCTTTTGAACAAATCGAAGCGCTGATCGGTACCGTGAACTTATCGAGCTATCGACGCGAAAAAGCAGAATTCTTGATTGATGAAATTATCTATAAATAAGGAATAGAATGACCAAAAACGCGACAAAATTGATAGAGGTCGTTTTTCCAGAGCTAAAGTAGTATAGAATAGAGAATGCGTTTTGCGTTTTATAGTTTTAAATTGAAAAGAACGTATTTATTGAAGGAGAAATCATTCATCATGGATTTAAAAACAATTATTGAAAGTATTCCTGGTTATCCAAAAGAAGGAATTATCTTTCGTGATATCACACCAGTCCTTGCTAATCCAGAAGCATTAGCGCAAACAGCTCAACAAATTGCCGACTTTGCTAAAGAAGTAGGAGCAACACATGTTTTAGCGCCTGAAGCACGTGGCTTTATGTTTGGTATTCCAGCAGCCATTGCAGCTCAATTACCTTTTGTTCCAGTACGTAAGCCAGGTAAATTACCACGTGCTGTCATTGAAGAAAGTTATGAATTAGAGTATGGTGTTGACCATTTACAAATGCATGCAGATGCGTTAACAAAAGATAGCAAAGTTTTAATTGTTGATGATTTATTAGCAACAGGTGGAACGGTTAAAGCAATCTCAAACTTGGTAAAACGTTGTGATAGCCAAGTTGTTGGTTATGCGTTTGTTGTTGAGTTAGATGACTTGCATGGTCGCAACAAACTCGATGATGCACCAGTATTAAGCTTAGTTCATTACGAAGGTGAATAAGCCTATTTTTTGATGATAGAAAATTAATCGATTTTAATCTAATAATCCTGTTATACGAATGGATCTAATTTAGGGCATTCTAAATAACAGGATTTTTTGTCTTTTGTTTTAGATTGGTTTTGTTTTTTGTCAATAAACAAAAAGAACATGTATTATATGTTGTATTTTGGGATAGAAATGATTAAATTGTAAAAAAATACCTCGTTTTTTTGTGTGCTCAAAAACACAGTGTTTTTATTGTTGATCGAGTCATCACAATATAAAATATGAAAAAAACGAGAATTTTTTACAGTTCAAAGTAAAGAAATCAATACATGTCATTTGCGTACTCAATGATTTGATGGACCGTAAAACAGAAAGGGGACCTCAATTATGCCAGACAAAAAAAGTGTAACGATGGATCAATGTATGGAAAATATCCGAACTTATATTAAAAAGCCGGAGAATCTTGAACTCATCGAAAAAGCATACCAATTTGCTCTGAAAGCACATGAAGGGCAATTCAGAAAATCAGGTGAACCTTATGTCATCCACGTCATTCAAGTGGCGAATATTTTAGCAGAACTGCATTGTTCACCAAAAACAATCACAGCGGGCTTACTCCACGATACGGTAGAAGACTGTGATGGAGTTTGTTACGACACGATCGTTAATGAATTTTCCAGTGAAATTGCAGATCTTGTCGAAGCAGTTACAAAAATTGGGAAAATCAATTCACAATTTAAAGACGAAAAAGAATATCAAGCAAGTAACCACCGCAAGATTTTTATTGCGATGGCCAAAGATATTCGCGTAATTTTGATTAAACTTGCCGACCGTTTACATAACATGCGAACGCTTGAATACCAATCTCCGGCAAAACAACAGAAAATTGCTAAAGAAACGCTTCAAGTTTATGCGCCAATTGCGCACCGTTTAGGGATTTCTAAAGTGAAAAATGAGCTAGAAGACCTTTCTTTTAAATACTTATATCCAACACAATACGAAATGATCAAAGGCATGGTTGCTGAACGTGTCAGTGAACGTAATGCTCAAGTTCGAGAAATGATCACGGATATTGAATATATTCTAGATGGATTCCATATCCCTTATCGCATCTTTGGTCGTTCTAAACATTTCTACTCCATCTATAAAAAAATGATGAGTAAACATAAACGATTCGAAGAAATCCTCGACATGCAGGCAATTCGTATCGTTACTGATTCGATTACCCATTGTTATGAAATTTTAGGTTACATCCATGCGACCTACAAACCAATTCCAGGTCGTTTTAAAGACTATATTGCGATGCCAAAATCCAATATGTATCAGTCTTTGCATACCACAGTCATTTCGAGTACCGATGGAAGTATCTTTGAAATCCAAATCCGAACAGAAGAAATGGATTCCATTGCGGAAAAAGGGGTTGCTGCCCATTGGTTGTATAAAGAAAATGGTAAAGGTAGCGATGAAAGCAATATTAAAGAAATGGAAGATAAACTCTCGTGGTTTAGAGATTTCTCGATCATCACGGATGAAGATAGTGAAGACCCATTAGAATACATGTCGACAGTTCAAAAAGATATTTTTGAAGCGAATGTATATTGCTTTACTCCGCGGGGAAAAGTGATCGCTCTGCCTTCTGGATCGACACCAATCGACTTTGCGTACCGTATTCATACTGAAGTAGGAAACCATACAACAGGAGCAGTAGTCAATAGCGCTATTGTGCCTTTAAATACACCTTTAAAAACCGGGGATGTTGTCAAAATTTTGACGAGTAAAACATCATCCGGCCCATCCCGTGACTGGATTAAAATTGTTAAATCTGCTCATGCGCGAAATAAGATTCGTTCTTATTTCCAAAAAATCGACTTAAAAGATCGTCGTGAGATGATTAAACAAGGCGAATTGATGCTTGAACATGCATTAAAAGAAAATTCGATGGACGAACTTGCAAAATACACCAAACGAATTGAAGGAATGCTGCCATCGTTTTCTTATCACAACACAGAAGATTTATATGCAGCAATTGGTTCAAAACGAATCCCAGTGCAAGTGATTATCGACCGTCTTGCAACAACGAAAGCAGCATCTGACGATAATGCGGAAATTATTAAGTTGTATTCAAAAAATGGAAATCGTGGTAAACCAAGCGCTTGTGGCGTCATTGTTACAGGTGTTGATACGATCCAGGTGTCTTTAGCACCATGTTGTAGCCCAATTCCAGGAGATGAAATTGTTGGTTATGTGTCCAAAGGACGTGGCGTTAAAGTCCATCGCAAAGATTGTCCAAATATCGCACGAGAACAAGAACGTTTAATTCCTGTTTCATGGGCAGAAGAAATTGAGGACAATAGTTATTTAGTTCATTTACAAATTGAATCAGAAGACCGCAACTATTTGTTGTCCGATTTGGTTACTGTTCTTCAACAAAATGCGATTGGAATCAAAGGAATTTCTTCTAACGTGAATAACGATTCTTTAACCGCAACAACCAAAATTGACATCACTGTGCGCAATGGACAAATGCTTGAAAAGCTGATCGCTAACTTGAAAAAAGTTCATTCCGTCAATGAAGTCATTCGCACGATTCAATAAAATAAAATTCATCAACAAGAAGAGAATGCTTGAAATTAGGCATTCTCTTTTTAAGTGCTGCGGCGAGCATGACACGCATCTAGTGGGTGAAAGTTCGAATACAGTCATTATCGTCAGAGGAAAGGGAATCGACCATACTTGATCAACTCTCTTTATTAACATTTAATAAGAGCTTAAAAATCACTTGAACCATCACATATTCTTGTGTAGGTGTTGTGAGATGAAAAACAGTACTAATCAGTCACTTCTTTACTCGATTGTTCTACTGAATAAAAAATTAACAGAGAAAAAAGTACACTCTCTTCCAAGGGTGTGCTTGGATGTTGATACATTATTTTATACATACAATCGTTATGTTTAATGTTTATGATTGCTGAAAATGTCGATGATGTAGATCATATTTTGTTATTATAATATATTTTTGGTGATTACATAAGACTAACATAAAAAAATAATATGTTTTACAATTAAAGTAGAAATAGGGAGATGTGATAACCATGGGAAAGTATACTGCGTATATGTGAAATTTAGTTTAGAAAGGAGATATACTTATGAAAAAACTAATTAACATAATTCTAATTTTTTCGATAACGTTTTTATGTATTCCTACATCCTCAATTAACGCTAACGAGTTTAAGGGAAATAAATACGACCATTTGAGCCAAAAAGAAATAGAACTATTATATGAGATTTACGAAATCGATCCTAATTTTACTTACGAAGGGGAGCTTGTTGCGATTACAAAAACAGTTCAAGTTTTAGAAACTGAAGAAGAATATTTAAAAAATTATGATGGTGTATTAACAAAAGGTGCAATAGGTTCCAATGAAATGTCAATTTATGTTACTGCATCAAGAGTACCGGAGTCTGGAAAGGATACTTTCAATATAACCGCTACTGCTACATGGAAAATGGTTCCTGCATTTAGAATGCAAGATGCATTCGCTCTTGCATGGGCAGATAATTTTGCTCTTATTTCTTCAAGTGCTACAGCTTCATATAAAAGCATTGGGGTTGCCGCAGGAAAAACTAATTTAATCTCTCAATCCCCAAATCAAGGTGTAGGATATTCTGTGGAATGCAGTGATTATTATGGACAAGCGTTAGAATGGGTAAGAATTAATGCCAAAATTTCTAAAAATGACAGTAGTGGAATTGCTAATGTCAGTTCTTCATATTGTCATAGAAAGGCATCGGTGGGTGGAATCGGCGTAAGTTTTGGCCCGGGTGCAGGTATTTCTTTCAATGTTACTGGTTTTGAAGATCAAATGGCGAATTACACTACTTTAAATTATTGAGAGGCAAGCTATGTTTGAATCTGTAAAAAAATTTATTATTACATGTACGATAATTTATATCATTTTGGCGATTGCTACAAGCTGGTTATTAGCAATCCCTGGTAATGATTTGATAGGTGGAACCTTGACTTATTTTGGGTTTGTTATTTTATCTTCCGTGATCTTGCATCTATCAAAATCAAAAAATAATGAAGAATAGTTAACTATAATTCAGGTGTAGCAATGGCAGGAACTTAAGGTAAACTCCTTGAGTTGCTGCCTTTTTTCAGTTCCATGAAAAACAGAGTGTTGTCCATGATTGAATCGTGCAATCGAATTCTTGTTATTTGATGAGATAGAGAAAAAACGGTCATGCCAACAGACATAACCGCTAAAGAAGTTAGCGTTTTTTATATTGCTTGTAGCGCTTACGAGTTATAATTAAAGTGTTTAAAGTAGTTTTAAGTGATCGGGATTATTCGATAATCTGGAAAGGAAAAGTATATGAAACACTTAAAAACAATTTCTGCTTTACTCATTGGAGCAGCTTTATTTGTTGGATGTTCAAATAATGCAACTGTACCTAGTGTCTCTAAAACAGTATCAAAAAGCTGTTCGACTGAATTGGGCGCAATGAAAATGAAATTTACAATTAGTGCGTCAAGCAAAGATGCCAAAATTGATCACGTTCAAACTGGAATTGAAATGCCGTTTTCAGTTATTAAGGAATTAGCGGGAATGACGGATGTTTCTGATGAGGAATTCAAAGCGACGGCTCAAAAAGATGCCGAAATTTATAAACAATCAGTGGCATCTGAATTTGACGTTGATGTGGAATCTGTGGAAGCTGAATTTACCGAAGACAGCATAAAACTTTCAGTTGATATTGATGACATGGATCAATTCTATGAAATCGCAGATCTTCCAGAAGATACTGAATTAATCTTTAAAGATGTAGTTGAAAAGTTAGAAGCTCAAGAAGGACTAACTTGCGAATAAAAAACCAAATTAAATCTAAACACAATCAATAATTGATCAAAAACTTCTCAAATCAATCTTGACCAGCTTCCGATCTATTGAACACGTCAAATTCAAAAAATCGTGTTTATTCCGTCAATGAAATCATTCGTACGATTCAATAAAATATAATTCATCAATAAGAAAGGGATGCTAGTGAAAAGCATTCCTTTTATTTTTCGGTGAATAAAAAGAACAGGCTTAGAATTATTTGAAGGTGAAATGAAAAAATATGTATTTTTTTTGTGTATTTTTATTTCATTATGAGCGCTTACAAGTTATAGTGGATTTAAGAAAATCACGATAAGTGATCAGGATTACTCCATTTCCAAGAAAGGAAAAAACAATGAAAAATTTCAAATCAATCTCAGCTTTATTGATCGGAGCAACCCTATTGGTAGGATGTTCAAACAATGCCCCAGTATCCAAAACTGTATCGACAAGTTGCGCTACGGAATTAGACGGAATGAAAGTCGCATTTACAATTACTGCACCAAGTGAAGATGCCGAAATCGATAGCATGACATGTGAATTCGAAATGCCATATTCGACAATCCGTGATTTATCTGGAGTAGCAGGTGCTGAACTAACCGATGAAGATGTCAAATTAGCAGTCAAACAAAATGAATCAGTCTATAAAGAAGCTATTGGATCGATGTTAAATGTTGAAGCAGATTCGATTAAATCAGAAATGACAGAAGAAAGTTTAAAACTCTCGATTGAACTCGAGGATTTCTCCAAAATTTTAGAAGTTGCTGAACTTCCAGAAGATACAAAATTAGTTTATAAAGATTTAGTAGAAGGTTTTGAAACTCAAGAAGGCCTTACTTGCGAATAAAATCCAAATAATCAATTCCAATAAAATGATCATATTCAAAATAAAACTGCTCGAATCGATCGGATAGATTAGATCGTCGAGCAGTTTTTTAACGAGTGTTCTGTAATGATTTTTTTAGTTCGATAAAACAATAGAGCAAGCGTGAACGAGCTTCTAAAATTAGTTTTTTGAACGTGAAGTCAGGATAGCTCGCAACGCAATAATTCGGGAAGAAATTGGCGGCAATTGCACTGGCTCTTCTTGCATGCATCGAGCCAGTGATGATTTCAATAGGGGCATCTTTGATCATTTGTTGGACAAATTTTAAATTTTCCCACGTATTTTTGGCTTGCGTTTCTAAAAGTAAAGGAATATTGGGATTTTGTTCTTGGATCCATTTGGCCATGACTTCAGCTTCTACATATTCATTTTGGACAGCGGATCCGGATAAAATGAGCGTTTTAAAACGACCGCGATCATACTCCTTTAAAGCGAATTGGCAACGTCCAAGTTGGGAGTTGGACATGCTTCCATCATCATGAGCAGCACAACCAAGGACTAATCCATATTCATAAGGAGTGTCTTTTGGTTTTTTAATTGGGGGTAAGTAATGACGATAGATCATAACACATGTTCCAATTAGAGCAGCAAGGCCGATCCATCGTTTTGTTTTGTTGTGGGGATTTTGTTTCATCATCAATTCTCCTTTCGCACAAGAAGTATTTTGATTTTTGGTTGATCCACTCGATGAAATTGCGATTTTCTTATTCGTGTTCAACGACGACTTGCCAAGGTTTTGTCTTTGGCGAAATTAAAGAATATAAACGATGTTCTTTGAGATGCCATTTTTGTAAGTGAGTGGGCAATTGGTTGAATTTGCTTGCCATGGGTGTTTCTTTTGGCAAAGACTTAATCCAATTGCGACCAATTGTATTCATGCCAAGGATTTGCATTTCAAAAAAAGAGGGGTGTTCTTTCACTTCTGTTTTAGAAATTTGTAGCAAAATCATAAAGCAAGTTCTTTGAATCCGCGCTTTAGAATAAGTTTTCGTTACTGCCGCATTTAAGAAGTCTTCCCAACGATCATGCAAAAGGGCACATTGAATTAAGCGATGTTCAATGCCTTCTTCGACTAAGAAAATTTGACTCAGCACTTTTGGATCATTCTCTAAAAGTTGATAACGCAAAAAAGGGTAATAGGAAGACCAATTTTGCTGAGGTTCGAATAAATGATCTTCAACTTGCTCTATTCCGGAAAAATAGTCAGCTCTGGTTTGAGTAGCGGATTTGAGCGATTGATCGCGTAAAATCGGATAGGGCTTGATATTAAAGTTTTCACACCAACGAATATATTGGATGGCGAGAATATCGTTTGGTTGTAAGTCGAGATCGAACTTGGCCGCATTTCGGGCGAGTGATGTAGAGGGATCAACGTTTAAGAGTTGAATTTGTTTGGCTTTTTGTTGAAGGGGATGCAAATTGGCACTTTCTGATCCAAAGCATAGAATATTGACTTGAGCGCTCGATAAAGCTTCGATCGCATAACGAGCAAAATAATCCGCACTTTGCATGGCATAAACGCTTGGTAAAGCGATCACTAGATCAGCACCAGCTTCGAGTGCCAGTTTTGTTTTCGTTTCGACGTTTTCTAAGGAAGGAAGACCTCGAGAAGAAAAATAAGTAGATAGAACAACGATTAAAACATCGGGATGAAGTTGTTCTTTGATGGTTTGAAGTAAATAACGATGCCCATCATGCATCGGATTGAATTCAGCAATCACACCTGCAATAATCATGCTTTCAGTCTATCAAACAATCGAAGACTTCGATTCATTTTAAATCATAAATTCAAGATAAACCGAAAGTGAAGATGCTAATCGACAAGCTATTTAAGTGTAAAAGGAAAGGGAGAACTTTTAAAAATCACGAAGAGAATAGTGAATTCTTTGTGTTTTTGAAACGAAAACGGTGTAAAAGCGAAGTGGATAGTTTAATGTAATGAAGACAAACGCAACTAAAGCGGATTTTGTTCAATGACAAAATGAAAAAAGCAGATTCAAGCGAATACTGAGGCTTGAAGTATTTTTAGAAGGTGAAAAAATATGAATCAAATGAAAGTTAAAACAGGAGCAATCTTGCTTTTAAGTTCGATGTTGTTTGTTGCATGTTCTAACTCAACAAATGCAACATCATCTACACAAAGCAAAGCCGACTTGGAATCGGCAACAACGCAAACAACTCAAGCAAAAGCAGATCATAGCGAACCGGGACAAACGCAATATGAAGCAGTGATCAAGATGAAAGACTATGATCAACCTATTGTCTTTACGATGGATGAAGGAATTGCGCCAGAAACTGTTGAAAACTTCGTAAAACTTGCCCAATCTGGTTTCTATGATGGATTGACGATGCATCGCATTATGGAAGGTTTCATGATTCAAGGTGGCGATCCAACTGGAACTGGAACGGGCGGAAGCTCTCATTTAATTACGGGAGAATTTGCTGCTAATGGATTTGATAACAGTCTAAAACATGTTCGTGGAACGGTTTCGATGGCAAGAAGCAATGATCCAGATTCAGCAAGCTCACAATTTTTTATTATGCAAGCGGATAATGAATCATTAGATGGAAATTATGCTGCATTTGGAACGGTAACTTCCGGTATGGAAGTCGTTGATCAAATTGCCCAAAAAGCAGAACCAACGGATAACAACGGAACGATTGAAGCGGACCAACAACCAGTAATTGAATCAATTACTGTGACTCAAAAATAGAACGAAAAAGACAAGAAACAAAATCCAAAGAAGATTTCTTTGTGATTTTATTTATGAATATAGAAAAAGTTAGTTTTGAAATATGCATGGAAGGAAACGGGCTCGATAAAAAATTTGCTATGATGGAGTTGATATTTCAAATGAATATCAATTCTTAGATAAAGAGATCGAAAATTGTCATTTTGCAATTTGAATACAGGCGATATTTGTTGGCCGATTTTTAAGATTCTTTGCACATTTTGATGACATGATTTCTTTGTTTGACATTTGCAAACAGCATGCATATAATATCAAATGCTACATGAGGTGAATATCGTGAAATTTAAAAGAAGCGATTTTCTGGCTGCACCGAAGTCCAGTATTCCAGTTGACTTAGAATACTGTGATCCAACTGGAGAACGGTTTGTCAACACGCCTGTTCAAGCTTTGCCCCATTGTCATATTGAAGGAACACTTCATTTTGATGGCAAAAGCAAAGTGGTAAGCAGCCTTCATTATACAGGAACTATGACTGTCATTGACTCCATAACCGGAGAAGATCTGGATGTGGATTTCGAAACGGATTCGAGACAAGAATATTCTTTTGATCCTTTAATCGAGGATGATGATGAAGAAGAAATCATTCGGGTATTTAAAGATGTAATTGACCTGACGGATGAGGCAGAAGAAGCCATAGCATATGAAGCACCCATGAGCATTACTCATTTAGCCCGTGAAGAATACCCACAAGGTGAAGGTTGGACTCTGATTAGCGATCAGGATGTTATTCCTGAAACGAAAGAAGAGGATCCACGTTGGGCAAAACTCAAAGAATTTAAATTCGAGGATTAAGTAGGAGGTGCACTGATGGCTGTACAGCAGAGAAGAGGTTCTAAACACCGTAAGGCAAAAAGAAGAACTCATTACAAACTGACTAAACCTGCAATCGTAAAATGCCCAAACTGCGGAGAATACAAATTATCTCACAAAGTTTGCCCATCTTGCGGTCAATATAATGGCAGACAGGTACTCGAAGTCGGTGAATAAGCCTATTAGCAGAGCGTAATGCTCTGCTTTTTTTCTACCCTTTTCAGGGATTATGTTGATTAAAAAATCGAAAAGAGAAAAGAAATGACGTAAACGTTTTCAAAAAGTTACATCGAAATCACGCAAAAACATTCATTTCGAGACTATTGCAGGGTAGAACACATAGACAAACAAGTCGGATTTGTTATAATTGGATTGCTTTATTTCTCTGATAAACTCTACTAGTCAATTGAATTTGACTGGATATGAGATTCAAAATAAATGCAACAAAACTGCACCGTTCGACAGCGGGAACAGTCTAAACTAGCTTGTGGACACGGTTTACTCATCTTTTCCTTGCTTACAATAAAAAAATGAGATAAATGGTGGATGAAACAAGAATCTTCATGAATTTTATGGAGAATGTCAAGGAAGGACAGAGAATATATGACTCCATTATGGATCACTCTGGCCGGGATAGTCGGACTTGTTTTAGGCATATTGTTAATGGTTGCCTATTCTAAAGCAGGTCTAAATAAAAATCAGCAACAGGCACAACAAATTTTAGACAAAGCACAAAGTGATGCAGAAGCGCGTCTTAAACAGGCTGTACTTGATGGTAAAACACAAGCACATGATCTGAAAGTAGAAGCGGAAAAAGAAATCAAAGAGCGTCGTCAAGAAGTTATGGAAATGGAAAACAAACTTCTGCGCCGCGAGGATAGTTTGAATTTCAGAGACGAGTCTTTGAATCAAAAAGAAAAAGATCTCGCCAACCAGACAAAAAAAGTCAATGAAAAATTGATTGCTCTGGAAGAAAAAGATAAACAACTCCAAAAAGAAATTGATCGTCAGATCGAAGTTCTTGAAGGAGTCGCTCGCATGACGTCGCAAGAAGCTCGCACTGAACTCTTTGCATTGGTCGAAAAACAAATGGAACACGAAACCATGGCCTATATCAAAGAGCAAGAAGACAATGCGAAATCCACTGCTGCACGTAACGCACAAGAAATCATCGCTTTGAGCATCGAACGCATGGCTCAACAAGAAACAATGGACCGTACAATTTCGGTAGTCACCATCCCTGGTGAAGAAATGAAAGGTCGAATCATTGGACGTGAGGGCCGTAATATCCGGGCGTTTGAACAGGCTACAGGCGTCGAATTGAATATTGATGATACACCTGATTTAATCACAATCACATGTTTCAACCCAATTCGTCGTGAAGTGGCGCGTCTTGCTCTTGAATATTTAATTCGAGACGGACGAATTCAACCAGGACGTATCGAAGAAGTCGTGAAGAAATTCCAACACGAAGTCGAAGCCGAAATCATGAAAGCTGGAGAAGAAACAGTATTCAAGTTGGGTATCGGGCGTATTGATCGTGAAATCGTACGTTTAATCGGTACTTTGAAATATCGTTTCTCCTATGGTCAAAATGCGCTTCAACACTCAATTGAAGTGGCGTTGATTGCCGGCAGCATGGCTGCGGAGCTGGGATTGAACCAGCATATGGCAAAACGAGCTGGCTTATTGCACGATATCGGTAAAGCACTGAATATCGATCAACAAGAAGGAAGCCACGTCGATCTTGGTTATAAATTCTGTAAAAAACATGGCGAAAAAGACATCGTGCTGAATGCCATCGCCTCACACCACGGAGATGTTGAAGCTAAATACTTAACTTCCCACTTAGTTATTGCTGCTGACACCATTTCAGCTGCAAGACCAGGTGCTCGTAAAGAATCTGCTCAAGCTTATGTAGAACGATTGGAAAATTTGGAAAAAATTGCCAATGAATTTGAAGGTGTCAGCCAAGCATATGCAATTCAGGCTGGACGTGAAATTCGCATCATGGTTGTACCAGATGCCGTTAATGATACAGCTTGCGTTAAGATGGCAAGAGCAATCCGTGACAAAATTGAATCTGAACTCACTTATCCCGGACAGATCAAAGTGAACGTAATTCGCGAAGTCCGTGCACAGGAAATTGCGAAATAACTAAACAAATCAATCAAAACCGCCTTGAGCGGTTTTTTTTTGGCATTTGCGCGGTTTAAAGTGCGATTTAATTTTGATCGAACACAAAAGTTTTGCTTTCGTGAGTGCTACTGTAAAATAGATAAGAGAAATTGTGCTAAAGTATCCACTTAGGACATTTTAAATGAATAGGAAAACAATTATTCAATTCAAACATGAAAAGGATTTGAATCGTCTACATATCAAACTAGAAAGGAATTCGATATGAAAATTAAAGAGAACTGGCATTTGCCAAATCGTGACCAAGCCGCAAAACGGAACCGCGATCAAGTGGAAACGATCTCCACATTCCAGATTACAGAATCACAAAAAACGATGGGCTTGAATCAGAAATACTATATTTCTACTTATGGATGCCAAGCAAATGAAAGAGACTCCGAAAATATTGCGGGGATTTTAGAAGCTTGTGGCTACAGCCCAGCCCAAAATGCTCAAGATGCAGATATCATTTTAATGAACACTTGTGGTATTCGCGAAAATGCGGCCAATAACGTACTTGGCGAAGTCGGAAGTTATAAAAAGTTATTTAAAAATAAACCGGATCTCATTATTGGAGTTGGCGGATGTATGGCTCAAGAAGAAGGCTTTACACGCACTTTATTAGAAAAATATCCATGGTGTCATTTAGTATTTGGCACTCACAATTTTAACCAGTTGCCGGATTATATCGAACGTTGCAAAAATAACGAAAAAGTGGTTGAAGTTTATTCACGCCAAGGGGAAATTTATGAAAATTTACCTGAACATCGTGCGGGAAAATATAAAGCATGGGTCAACATTATGTATGGCTGCGATAAATTCTGTACATATTGCATCGTTCCTTATACAAGAGGGAAACAAAGAAGCCGTCAGCCAGAGGCAATTTTAGAAGAAGTGAAAGTCCTTAAAAAACTTGGCTATAAAGAGATTTCTTTATTAGGACAAAATGTCAATGCGTATGGCAAAGATTTACCAAATAGTTGGGACTTTGCGCGCTTACTTGAAGAATGTGCAAAACTTGGAATTGAACGCGTTCGCTTTATGACAAGCCATCCTTGGGACTTTAGCGATGAAATGATCGAAATTATCGCAAAATATGACAACATCATGCCTTACATCCACCTGCCTTTACAAAGTGGGGATGATGATATTTTACGTCGTATGGGAAGACGCTATACGAGTGCGGAATATAAAGAATTGTTCCATAAAATTCGCAATACCATTCCGGGCGTTACGATTTCTACAGACATTATCGTAGGTTTCCCACAAGAAAGTGATGAAGCGTTTGAACATACATTAGATGTGGTTCGAGAATGTCGTTTTGATAATGCGTATACCTTTATTTATTCACCGCGCCCTGGAACACCAGCTGCAAAAATGGAAGATGATATTGACCTGCAAACGAAAAAAGAACGTTTATATCGTTTGAATGAATTATGGAATCGTCAGGCGAATGAAAACCATCAACAATTGGTGGGAAAAATCGTTCCAGTATTAGTTGATGGACCATCTAAAAAAGATCCGAATGTATATTGTGGATATTCAGATACATCGATTCCAGTCAACTTTACAGGAGAAAATATTCAAGAAGGCGATATCGTCAATGTCAAAATTGAGCAAGCAAGAACATTTTCTCTTAACGGAATCAAGGTCGACTAGCAAGTCGATGTTATACTAAGAATAATAAATCTCACTTAATAGTCATGGAGGTCGAAATGGCTGGAACAGAATTTCTCAAGAAAGATGAAACCATCAGACTGTTCGCCCTTGGCGGATTGGATGAAGATGGTAAAAATATGCTCGTCATCGAAATTGATGGGGATATTTATATCGTAGAATCCGGATTAAAGTTCCCTGATTTTAAAGGGGCACTAGGAGTCGAGTGCATCGTGCCTGACTTCACTTATTTAAAGGAACATGAAGATCGCATTCAAGGAATTTTGATTACTCATGGACATGATGATGTCATGGGTGCTCTTCCTTATTTATTGAAGGAAATCAAAGCAGATGTTTATGTTTCTCCATTCACATTTGGCGTTGTGAACGAATTATTAAAGAAAAATCATATTACCGGAGCTCGTTTAAAAGTCGTACGTCAAAAAGAAACAAGAAGAATTGGTGGACGCCAAGTGATCTTCTTCCCAGTAACCCATTCCTATCCTCAAACGTATGGATTTGGAATTCAAACTGCACATGGATATATCGTTTATTCAGGAGAATTTATTGCGGATTATGATGATTTCTCTGATGCTTATCATGGCGATTATTCATTTGCGACAAGATTCAAAAATGATGGCGTATTTATCTTATTACAAGATTCAAAAAGCGCCGATCGCCCGTTGCATACAGCACCAAAACATAAAGTTAGCGATCATTTCGACAAACTTTTATCTGATTACGAAAAACGCCGTGTCTTTGTAGAAATCTATACACAATCCGTTTATCGCATTCAGGAGATGATTCAATGCTGCATCGAACATCATCGAAAAATTTGTTTCTATACGAAAGAGATTCAACATTTAGTCACACTTTTACAAAGTGTCATGGATCCAATTCCGGCTGAGTTAATCGTCACAGAAGATCAGATCGATCAGCTTGATGACGTTGTAGTTATTATTTCAGGGCAAGGTCGTCAATTATTCCAGTTGATGTCCAATATTGCTAACTCTGAAGTTGATAATATCGAAATTCGTGAAAGTGATGTATTTGTTGTCGCAACACCTTTAGTACCAGGTGTCGAAAACGACTTCAAAAACATGGAAAACGATATTTATAAAAAAGAAGGTACAATCATCAAAATTGACCGTGATGTCAAAGGTATGCATCCTTCCAAAGAAGATTTAAAAATGGTCATCTATATGACAGAGCCAAAATATTACATTCCGATTAAAGGAGCGTATCGTATGCTCTATGCCAATGCGATGACTGCCGAAGAGATGCATATACCATCTGATCACATCATTATTATCGATAATGGTGAAATCATCACCTTCAAAAATGGCGAATTGCAACCAGGACGCGAAGTCTTAGAATTACACGATTCATTAATTGATGGAAATGCGGATTGGGATGTTGCAGGTGTTGTTTTAAAAGATCGTGAAATCTTATCAACTGATGGTGTTATGGTTTTAGCTATTGGTTTAGACTTTAAAACAAAAGAAATTGTAAACGGACCGGATATCCAAACCCGTGGACTTGTTTATGTTCGTGATGCTGAATATTTAACAAGAGAAGTAACACGGATTATGGAAGAAACCATTAAAGAAATGGTCGACGCAAACCGTTATGAAAATATGGAATGCCGAAACCAAATTCGTGAACGTGTTTCCCGCTATGTCTTTAAACAAACCGCAAAACGACCGATGGTTTTACCAGTCATTCTAGAATTAGCTCAAAAATAAATTGGGTCACATCTCATTATTTCGATTTAAACAATAAATTTCCCCTTTGAATAGATACTTGTGTTTATAAACCAAGTTTGATTCAAAGGGGCTTTTTTGTAAAAAGGGGACGAATTATAGCTGAAAACAGTTATGAACAATAATTAAGTTGTTCCTGTTGATGTCAGCTTTTTAGGCCGCATTACTTGCTTCATACTGATTTCATAATCGTATTTATTGGTCTTAAACGTGCAGTTCACTTATTTTCTAATTCTTCTCAATGAACTGAAATAGGATCGAAAGAATAATGTGTATTTTGATTGGTTACATCCATTGCATAGATAGGTCCCCGATAAAAAGGGCGTCAAAGCAACAAGTTAAATGAGTGAATAGAATCATCAAAAAGTACACGACGAAACAATCAAAATTTACAAAAATATTATTTTATTTGAAACCGCTTATTAAGTTTAATTATTAAAGAAGATCAAATTGATCGGTTTGATAATGATTTAGTTGTTATTTCTAGATAAAGTCATTAATTATGCTGATCATCTTTGATATAGCAAACTCCGAAGTCAAACATATCGAAATTTGTGAAAGTGATGTATTCATCGTATGACGTATGATTAGAAGGTTTTGTGAAAAAACAGGAAGTTTCGGATCAATGGCTATCACGTAAGAAAATTTTAGAGTGTCAAATAAAAGATGTTCTTACATTTCTAGCTAGCTCTGAAACAAGAGCTACGTCATTTGTTAGTTTCTATTTTTTGTGGGGTAGAACGTTTAGAAACTAACCATGTCAGAAATCGATTTTAATGAAAAAATAGGGAGAAAAAAATGAATAGAAGACGTATTATTCAGCGCCTAAGCGCCAGTGCCTTAGCATTTACTCTTGCGATTCCACAAGGAGTAATGGCACAAGAATTTGTTGAAGCGCCTGTAGTAGAAAAAGAAGTAGAGTTTCAAAATGAATCGAATGCACAGCTTTTGAATATGGAAGATTTTTTGAAGTGGATTCTTAATGATTCAAGTTATAACAGCGATATAAAGTCTCAAGCGAATAGAGCCTTAAATATTTTACGGGATAACACATTAAAAGATTATACCGATTTGTCAGATCCAGAAGATGCAACTGCGATGAAAAATGTCATTAAATCCATAGATGTTCTTGAAGAATGTAATCGTCTGCGGAAAAATCATGGAGTAGACGAACTGGAAGTAACCTTGGATTTAATGGTTATGGCTCAAAAACAGTTAAACTGGTCTGATACAGGAATGGGACATTCTAAAGCATATTCCGTAGGGGAGAATCTTAGCTGGGGAAGTATGAATCCATTTGATGGATGGTACACCAAAGAAAAAGCAGTTTACGACGGGTATATTAAACAAGGCCTAACAGAAAAACAGATTGAGAATGATCCTGCCAAGCGTAAACAAGTCGGACATTATTTAAATATCATTGATCCGTCTTATGGAAGAACAGGCGCTGCTTTTGAATTGAATGGAGATTCTTCGTATAGTGGAATTTGTGCAGGGCAGGTCTTTTATTTCGGACGAACAGTTAATTCGAAATCAACTTTGGAGGTTAGTGACTTCAAGGACATGGTCAATAAATTTTGTGAAGAAAAAGGGTATACGCCTCCAACTCAAGGTGGAATTGGCGATATTACGGATTTGCCTTCTGACCTGATCCCGATGCGTAGACTGTACAATCCTAATTCTGGAGAACATTTCTATACTGCAGATTTTTTCGAAACGTTAACGTTGTTGTATGCGGGATGGAAAGATGAAGGAATCGGTTGGATTGCGCCAATTCAATCCAATACTCCGGTATATCGTCTATATAACAAAAACGCAGGGGATCACCATTACACAATGGATCAACAAGAACGAGATGCCCTGATCTCTGCTGGCTGGAAAGATGAAGGAATTGGTTGGTATTCTGATGATTTTCGTGCTCGACCACTTTATCGCCAATATAATCGAAATGCGAAATCCGGAAGTCATAACTATACGACAGATATGAATGAACATCGTTTCTTAATCAAAAATGGTTGGAAAGATGAAGGAATTGCTTGGTACGCATCTTTGTAACCAATATGGCACTCTAAAATTTGTTGAAGGTTAGCTAAACCAATCGTTAACTTTACTTGAGGAGAATAGAAACCTCATCCATTTTATAGCGAAGAATCAATTCGAGATTCTTCGCCATTTTTTGTTTGTTTTCTTTCTAGTGACTTTACTTTATTGAAAATATAGAGCGTTCGATTTCTAAATCATTTCTATTTTGTATGCTCATTTGTTTTGTTTTTTCTGTTTTTATAATCTTCTTTTGTTTATCTGGATAATTTGGGTTGTTCTATTATAAAGAAGATCATTTTGAACGTTGTAGATAGTTTGTTCAATTAAGCAGATCTCGATTGATAGCGTCTAATCGGTTATAATAAACGTTCAATGTTTTTTACAAATTAAATGGTGTAAACAGAAAGGACATTCGGGAAATGGTTTGAATTTTATCAGAATGTTCCTTATATAATAAGAGATGAAAGAAGGGTTTTATGGCTGCATCAAAAAAAAGAACGACGAAAAAACGCACGATGTCTAATAAGAAAAAAACAACGACTAAATCTAAGGCTAGATCCAAAAAACAAACGAACCGGATGTTAGTGGGATCTTTGATCGTACTTTCTTGGGTTTTGGGAATCATCGTGTTGTTTTCTTTGGGAATTTTAGGTCGCTATTTAAACCATGCTTTGCGCGTCGTAATGGGAAATTTCCTTTATTTACTCATTCCGGTGAGCATAGTTTATGGTTTTGAATACATTTGGAATAATGGCAAAATTGATCTTCCACAACGGACATATTGGGGATTTGGCATCTTTTCATTATGTTGGATGCTAACTTTTGCGTTAATGAAGACGAAAGCGAGTGATCCATGGATCGCAATGAATGTACTAAAAACTAGCTTAAGCCAATTTGGTCAAGCTGGCTTTACGTGTGCTTATGGGTTTATTGGCGCTTTTGTTGCGGGATTATTGACGAGTATGTTTTCCAAAATGGGGGCAATTGTCGTTGCGACAGGATTGGCGATCATTTCGTTTGCTTTGATGTTTTGGAATGTAATGCATCTAGAAAAACGCAAAGAAGATCTGCAATTAAGTCATCAAGAACATGTGGAAAAGCGCCGCCAACAAAAAGTTCAGGCACAACTTGACCAAGAGGCGCAACATGAACTTGATCAAGCGCCAAAATCTTCCATGCTCAATTGGTTATTTCAGCCAGAAAATGAAGTGGAAGAGCAAGAGGAAAGTGAATTACAACAATCAAATTCACCACAAATTTTCCAAAATGGGATTTTGGCAGATGATCTGATTTTAGATGAATATCGGGATCCTGATTTTATGGAACAGCTTGAATTGCCAATTGAAGAACATAAGTCCACTTCAAAATTAAAACGAAATCATCATGAACAAGATGATTTTGACATCGATCTCGACTTGCCAAGTGCATATCAACCTTCTCAAGCTCCTATTCAAGAACCAACGCCTAAAGTAGTGGATATCGCCGCTATGCTTGGTTTAGATCAGCCAACAAAAAATGAGAGAGCAAATTCTTTACCAACAAATGAACCAACTATTCCAGTTCAAGAACAGAAAGAGGTTCAAGAGCCGCAACAAACAGTTGTTGAGCTAGTTCCAGTGATGAATTCAGCGGCAAATGATGAAAATCAAGTTGAAGAAGAAGTAGAAGAAAAATTAAAAGATGTTTCGATTTATGGGCAGAATATGAATTCAAATCAATCTTCTTCTTCCGTTGTTGGTAATGCGAATTTAGAAGAAAATGTTTCAACTTCTTTAGCCCACGCTTCCAAAGAGAACAAGCGACCAACATATGCGAAAAAAGAAGAAGAGGCGAATTATCGCTCTTACAATGCTAAAACGTATAAATTGCCACCATTACGCTTATTAGAAGATCCTGTTCAAAATGGCAATTCGAGTGTGAATGTCAAAAATGCAAAAGTGCAAGGGGCACGTTTAATTGAAATTCTTAAAGAATTCAATGTTGATGCAACACTTGGCGAAATTCATATTGGTCCTTCAGTTACGGAATTTGAAGTCATCCCAGGACAAGGTGTACGTGTGAATACGTTCGTGAATTTACAAAGTGACATCAAATTAGCGCTAGCCGCAAAAGATATTCGTGTTGAAGCACCGATTCCTGGTAAAAGTGCAGTTGGTATTGAAGTACCAAATGCTGAGAAGACAACGGTTATGATGAAAGAACTGATTCGCTCTGTTCCGCAATCTTTAGCCGATAAACCGTTGGTTTTTACCCTCGGTAAAGATTTAATGGGCAATAATGTTTATGGCCGATTGGATACTATGCCACACTTATTAATTGCAGGAGCGACTGGTTCGGGGAAATCTGTTTGTGTTAACTCGATCATCTGTTCGATCTTATTAAGAACAAGACCAGATGAAGTGAAGTTGTTATTGGTAGACCCTAAAAAAGTCGAATTCACACCTTATAATGGTGTGCCACACTTATTATCGCCAGTCATCACAGATGCTAATTTGGCGAATGGCGCATTAAAAGTCATTGTTGAAATGATGGATCAACGCTATTCGATGTTTGAAGAAGTATCTGTGCGTAATATTACGTCTTATAACAAGTTTGTGGCTAATCATCCCGAATTGAATAAAGAAAAACTGCCACGAATTGTCGTCATTATCGATGAGTTAGCAGACTTGATGCTAGCGGCAAGTAAAGAGGTTGAGCAAAGTATTCAACGAATTACGCAACTTGCTCGAGCAGCGGGAATTCATTTGATCGTTGCGACGCAACGACCATCTGTCAATGTCATTACAGGTGTAATTAAAGCCAATATTCCAAGCCGTATTGCGTTCATGGTTTCTTCACGACCAGACTCACGTACAATTCTCGACCAAATCGGGGCTGAAAAATTATTAGGTTATGGCGATATGTTGTTTATGGACAATAGTGATCCAGTTCGAATTCAAGGTGTCTTTATTCAAGACCATGAAGTCGAAGCGATCTGTAACTATGTCAAACAACAAGCTTCACCACAATATGAAGATGCCTTTGTCATGCTGAAAGAAATTAGTTCACAAGGACAAGAAGTGAATGATTTTCAAGAAGAACTCGATCCACTTTATCCAGAAGTCAAAAACTTCGTGATCGTATCGCGCAAAGCAAGTACATCTTTAATTCAACGTCGTTTCCGTTTGGGTTATGGTCGAGCAGCAAGAATTTTGGATCAACTCGAGGCAAATGGGATTATTGGTCCAGCGAATGGAACAAGACCACGCGAGATTTTAGTAGAAGCTCCTGATGCTTATGCGGAGGATTTTTAATATGAACCTATTTTTAAAAACAGGGGAACGTCAAGAAGGATATGATTGCGTTTCAAGTATTGTCCAACTCGGTGATTTCTTTTATTTATCTGGACAACTTGGACAAGGAGAAACGTTTCATGAACAATGTATTGATGTTTGTTATCGCTTGAGCAATGCTTTAGCGCAATTCGATTTACGCTTTGATCATATTTTGAAGTTCACGGTTTATTTGACAGATATTGAAATGAAAGATGAATTTCTTTCTGTATTTGCCAATTTTGTGGATCAACCGTATCCGACAATGACAATTGTCGAAAGTCCTCATTTACCTGATCAAGCGATGATTTGCGTGGATGGATGTGGTGTGAATACACTTCGCCATGAGCGCAGTATGAACAAAGCTTATTGTGAAGATTGCGACGAATAAATTTTATGTAAATACCATTTCGCATTTAAATAATTCCGTTCTACTTGATTTGTTAGAAGGCCTTCTAGTTGAAAGTCATCGACAAATGACAAAGTAGAACGGTCTTTTTGTTGAGGAAGATAGGTTAAGCGAGAATAGTTGATATAGATCGTTAAACCGTTTTGTTTGAGTGGTAAAAAGAATAAAAGAGGAGTTTGACTTAATAAGATAGGGATCGATTTTTTGGCGTGCATGATTGTTTTATAGGCTTCTTTTTGTCCGCTTATAGAGTGACCAAAGTATTGAGCACAGCGATTTAAAAACAGGTTTAAACTCAATAAAGGGATTGCACAGTTGTGATCTTTGTTTTCTAAGATGACTTGTGATTGTAAAAAGTCATAGTAAATCACATCACAGTTTTGTAAATGAGAAATGAGAGTGGAATTGAAGAATAGTTTTGTCATCAAATGAAATTTAACAAAAGAAAGTGAAGAAAGAATGGGAAAAGAAAATGCAGATGAACATTCATTCATCTGCAAAGATGACTCAGATTATTGTTGGATAAAAGAAATAAAGTGCGATGCAAGTGTATCTAGATCGCTTTTGAGTTGTTCATCTACTTCAAATTCGCTTGAAGCAAGTTGTTCGCCGGTAAAACTTTTTTGAACATGTTCATCTAGAACAATTACACCTAATCGTGTTAGAAGTGTTTCAAGCTGTTGGCAGGAATTGATTGCACCAGAACGACCAGCAACACCACATATTGCAGCATGAAGATTAGACAAAGCACTTGTCCGCCCAGCGCTAGGATTTAAAGGACGACTCATCCAATCCAACATATTTTTTAAAGGGCCGGGAATCATGCCATTGTATTCAGGACAGAAAAACCAAACACCATCCGCCCACTGAAATGCATTTCGACAATTTTGGACGGACTCTAAAATTGGAAATTCTAAATCTTGATTAAACATGGGAACGTTGGACCAATCAAGAATTTGAATTTCGACATGATCATGCATTTCTAAAAATGATTGCGCTAATTTCATCATTTGTGTGTTCATGGATTGTTTTCTTAGCGAGCCACTAACGAGTAAAACTTTCATATCATCACCTCAGTTCATGTTTTCTTTCGTTTGATGGATCAGTATTTCTTTCTTTTATTATCCGCCAAAATCTTTATTTTGGAAATTTTAAAACACAAAAAAATAGACAATTTTTTGAATCAGAAGAGTAAAAAAGCAAACAGAGCGGATAAATGAAAGATAAAAACACACTAAATTATGCAACTTTGATGCACATGTGATACATTATGTTTCGATTTTTGCTCGTATAATATGGAAAAAATTTAACTGTAAAAATGTTGAGATTATTTAAATAGATTAAAATAAAATCTGAAACAGATAATTTAAAGTGTGGATTTTCGATAGTTATCCAATAAAAAAGAAAAAATAAAAATTGCGACAATCGAAAAAGGTTAAGTAATAATGATGCACCTTATAAATGCCCAAGAAAGTTAGTTATTTTTGCGCATTTAGTGGTACACTTTCGATACGACAAAAATGATCCATGCAGCAAGCGATGTTTGAACATGCTAGCTGCAGGATATCAGAAAGGACGAAAACATGCCGACTACGAATTATGATGAGAATTCAATTGTCATTTTGGAAGGGTTAGATGCGGTTCGCAAAAGACCAGGAATGTACATCGGTTCAACTGACCGACGCGGCCTTCATCATCTCGTTTGGGAAATCATGGATAACGCGATCGATGAAGCATTGAATGGTTATGGAAATCAAATCGATATCACTTTGAATGCAGATGGCTCTTGTACTATACGAGATTATGGACGAGGAATGCCAACGGGCATGCATAAATCAGGGAAATCTGCATTAGAAGTTATTTTTACCGTCCTTCATGCCGGAGGTAAATTTACAGATTCAACGTATAAAGCATCAGGAGGATTACATGGTGTTGGTGCGAGTGTAGTCAATGCGCTATCGAAACGCCTTGTTGTTAAAGTTTGGGATGGCAAAGTCATTCATGAACTAGAATTTTCTCAAGGTGGACGTCATACAGGCAAAATGAAAACACTCGGGAAAACGAACCAAACAGGATCAAGTGTTACATTCTGGCCTGATCCAGAAATTTTTAAAGATACAACTTTTTCATATTCGACAATTAAAGAGCGTGTCCAAGAAGATGCCTTTTTATTAAAAGGTTTGAAAATTTGCGTAGAGGATAAGCGTCAAAATCCTAAACGCGATGAATTCATGTATGAAGATGGACTCAAAGCCTTTGTCGAAGAATTAAATACCGATCACGATGCCTTAACGCCTGTCGTTTCATTTGAAGGTGAAAATCAAGGGATGAAAATCCAGGTTGCCTTCCAGTATTGTGATACCTATCAAGAAAATATTTTGTCGTTTGCGAATATGGTGCGAACACGGGATGGTGGAAGCCATGAAACCGGAGCTAAACAAGCAATCACCAAAATGATGAATGAATATGCGCGTAAAAATAACTTTCTTAAAGAAAAAGATAAATCAATGGATGGGGCCGATATTCGTGAAGGATTAACGATGGTTCTGCATGTCACAGTCCCAGAAAATTTACTTCAGTTTGAAGGACAAACGAAAGAAAAACTCGGAACTCCGCAAGCAAAAAATGCGGTCGACGCAATTGTATGCGAACACGTCCGCTACTTCTTAGAAGAAAATAAAGATTTATCGGAAAACTTGATCCGCAAAATGATTAAGGCTGGACAAGCCCGCCAAGCAGCTCGAGAAGCGCGCGAAAAAGCACGTAAAGGAAAAGGAAAAAATAAGTCTGAACGAATTATTTCCGGAAAACTTGTGCATGCGCAATCCAAAGATGCAACCAAAAAAGAATTGTATTTAGTCGAAGGGGATTCTGCCGGTGGATCGGCCAAACAAGGGCGTGATTCCAAATATCAAGCAATCTTGCCTTTAAGAGGAAAAGTGCTCAACACTGAACATTGCACCCTAGAACAAGTGGAGAAAAACGAAGAGTTAAATACGATTATTCATACATTGGATTGTGGAATTGGCCAAAGCATGGATCCCAAGGATTCTAACTATCATAAAGTCATTATCATGACCGACGCCGATGATGATGGTGCACACATTCAAAACTTATTATTGACCTTTTTCTATCGCTTCATGCGACCATTAATTGATGCGGGGATGTTATATATCGCAATGCCGCCTTTATTCAGAATCGAAAAAGGCAATCAAGAATACTATGTCTACAGCAATGATGAATTAACCCAACTCAAAGCACAGCTTAAATCAGGATATACGATTAGCCGTTATAAAGGGTTAGGGGAAATGAACGCAAACCAACTTTGGGAAACGACGATGAATCCTGAAACGAGAACACTTTTACGAGTGACTTTGGATGATGGTCGTTTAGCGGAAAAGAGAATCACCGAATTAATGGGTGAAAAAGCGGAATTGCGTCGAAATTGGATTGAAGAAAATGTCGTCTTTACTTTAGAAGATGATTTTATAAAGGAAGAAAGCCATGGCTAGAAGAAAGAAAGAAGAAGCGAAAGTCGTTATTGAACCAAAGATTATCGATTCGAATTTAGAAGAGATCGTTGCGGATCGATTTTCGCGCTATTCAAAATATATTATTCAAGAACGGGCGCTTCCTGATGCTCGTGATGGACTGAAACCCGTTCAGCGACGCATCATGTGGGCGATGCAAGAAGATGGCAATACATACAACAAACCGTATCGTAAATCAGCAAGAACGGTCGGGAATGTCATCGGGAACTACCATCCACATGGCGATACATCAGTTTATGATGCAATTGTGCGTCTTTCGCAAGACTGGAAGTCTAATTTACCGCTCATCGATATGCAGGGAAATAATGGTTCAATTGACGATGACCCGGCAGCAGCGATGCGTTATACCGAAGCTAGACTATCTAAAATTGCGAGCTATTTATTAGAAGATATCGATAAAGAAACAGTTGAATGGTCACCCAACTTCTCAGATGAAAAGTTAGAACCAACTGTTTTACCAGCACGTTATCCAAACTTATTAATTAATGGCATTACCGGAATTGCGGCAGGTTATGCGACCAATATTCCGCCACATAACTTTAATGAAGTGATGGATGCAACGATGTATCGTATCGATCATCCAAATTGTTCAATTGATGAGATTTTAGAGATCGTCAAGGGTCCGGATTTTCCAACTGGAGGCATCATTGTTGGAACAGAAGGAATTCGCGAAGCTTTAACAACCGGAAAAGGACGAATTACAATTCGATCCAAAGCGGAAATTGTTGAAGGAAAAACAATTAATCAAATCGTTATTCATGAAATCCCTTATGAAGTTGTCAAAGGGGCATTAGTGCGCAAAATGGATGATATCCGTCTGAATGGTAAGGTGAGCGGCTTATTAGATGTTCGCGATGAATCTGACCGTAAAGGGATGCGCATTGTTTGTGATTTAAAAAAAGAAGCAAATGCCCAAGCAATTCTCAACTATCTCTATCGCAATACTGATCTGCAATCGTATTATCACTACAACGTAATTGCGATTGTAAATCGGACACCACGTCAGCTTTCCATTTTACAAATGTTAGATGCGTTTATCGCCCATCGTGACGAAGTCATTGTCAATCGATCCCAATACGATTTGAAACGTAAAAAAGATCGATTACATATCGTGGAAGGTTTGCAACAAGCAGTATCGATTTTAGATGAAATCGTTGCTACGATCCGTAAATCGAATGGGAAAGCCGATTCGAAAGCAAAAATCATTGAAAAATATGGATTTAGTGAAGCGCAAGCCGAAGCGATTGTAACGATGCAGTTATATCGTTTATCGAATACAGATATCATCGCGTTAGAAAATGAAGAAACGACATTAAGAAAAGAGATTGAATATTTAGAAGGAATTATCAATCAGCCAACAAAACGAAAAAAACTCATGAAAAAAGAGCTCAAAGAGCTCAATGAGATGTTCGTTATGCCAAGACGTACGACAATTCAAGAAGAAGTTGAAGATATTGTCGTTAACGATCGAGATATGATTGTAGATGAACAAGTTGTTGTTACAGTTTCACGTCATGGATATATTAAACGGGTATCGATGCGTTCTTTTGCGTCGAGTCAAAACGGAAAATCTGGACTAAAAGAAGGCGATGAATTTGTTTTGAATTCACCAGCTTCTACGTTAGACAATGTATTAATCTTTACCAATCAAGGCCGTTTTGGTTTGATTCCTGTCTATCAAATCGAAGAGAAGAAATGGAAAGAACTTGGAAACCATTTCTCAAGTTTAGTCAAAACAGAAACAGGCGAACAAATCGTCCAAGTCTTCCTCGAAAAAGAACAAACGAAAGACCTCGATTTGATCTTTATGACCAAAAAAGGTTTGATGCGCAGAATTCACCGTGAAGAGTTACAAATTAAGATTACTTCACGTTTGATTCAGTTGATGTCTTTAGTCGATGATGATGCATTAGCCTTTGTTTTACCTTCTTACCATGTCGAAGATGATTTACTCATTATTTCGAAAAATGGTTTTGGATTTAAAATGCATGCCATTGAAATTCCGGTGTCCAAAGGAAAAGGAAAAGGCGTTAAAGGCATGAAGATTCAAGGGGATGATGAAGTCATTGCCTTATTCGGTTGTGATGAAGAATATCTCGTTTTAGAAAACGAATCAGGTCAGCTCAAAAAACTTGCCATTTCGGCAATTGATTATTTAAAACGAGGAGCAAAAGGGGCGCGCTTATTCAAACCGGTTAAATCAAAACCGACAGCGATCTTGTCTTGTACAACAGGATCGAACAAAGCAACACTGCCGTTTGTCGATAGTGAAATTGCTGCGGTCGATATTTCTGCCTTGAAAAAAATGGATCCGGCATCTACTTGGTCAAGCCATGTTATTGAACCGGCAACACCATTTGAACAAGTAGATATTCGCCTACATAATGGTGCAAGAGATGAGCAAGCTCGCCAAATCGAAGAACAAAATTCAAAAGATTCATTAGGGAAGCAGCTCAGTTTGTTCGAATAAGTGTCTGAATCATAGAAATTGTGCACATGAATCGTAAGATTGAGTGCGAATTTCATTGAGAGAATAAAGTAATCAGTGTAGAATACCTAAGTAAAGAATGGAGCGTTTAGTAATGGGACAATTATGGTCTTCAATCCTGTATGCAGTAGCCGGCGCTTTAGTTGGTGCAGCAATTACATTTTTTCTGACGAAGAGAAAATTTGAAAAAGATTTGCGTGAAAATCCACCAATCAATGAAAAGATGATTCGAGCGATGTTCTTACAGATGGGTCGTAAACCATCTGAAGCTCAAATTCGTCAGATCATGAAAACAGTAAACAGTCAGAAAAACAAAAAATAAAAACAGGTCTTCATTAGAGGTTGCGATCGATCGTAATATCTATGAAGACCTTTTTTTATTTGGCATGGTAAGGAAATTAACATGAAGAAAAAAGATACCATGCAGGGTGAGAAAAGGAGTGAAAAAAGCATTTGTGATATCTTTTACTTTGGTAAGAAAGAAGAAAGACAGATCACGAGGCTTTTAACGAGGATCATGATAAGCTTGAATTATCAATTAGAAATTAAAAACACAAGGTGATCAAAATATGAAAAAAATTTTAAAAGGACTGTTTGTTTTGATTCTCGTTGCATTCATCAGTGTGGGTGGTTGGTTTGTGTATGATGGAGTCTCGAATGCCAATCAATATGAAAGACATCAACCGTTAAGCACGCTTGTCGAAGAAGTGAAATCAAGAGAGAACTACGTTCCTTACGATCAAGTTCAACCTGCTTTGTATCAGGCAACACTAGCAATTGAAGATGCTCGTTACTATAATCATGGCGCAGTCGACTTTCGAGCGCTCGCACGAGCATTTGTAAGTCAATTTGTTCCATTTATCCCGAAATCAGGCGGATCGACGATTTCGATGCAAGTCGTGAAAAATCTTTATGGCCAATATGATGGGACGGCGGTCTGGAAAGCGGCTGAAATTGTTTTAGCCCATCGTTTGGAACAGATGTATTCCAAAGATGAAATTCTTTCTATCTATGTCAACATTATCAATTATGGTGACAACCATCATGGCATTTATGAAGCCTCGGTCGGTTATTTTGGCGTTCATCCTTTAGAACTGACTTTGCCACAAGCGACAATTCTTGCCGGTATTCCACAATCGCCGGGCTATTTCCAACTCTCCGATCATTATGATCAAGCAAAAGCCAAACAACAGCTCGTATTACAAGCAATGGTACGGAATGACTTGTTGACTCAACAAGATGCGGATCTTGTCTATGAACAATCGATTTACGATCCAACCGCCAAACTAGAACTATTTGCTAAACAAGAAAAATCTTTAGACTTTGATTTATGGACAACTCCACTAGAACTAGCAATATAAAGTTTGTCTGATCCATAATGTGATTGAAAAGAATAAACGAAAAACACCCTTTGAAGGTCGATCTTAATGTATAGATCATGGACTGCAAATGGGTGTTTTTTCTTTGTGGGCATATGAGAATCGATAGTTTGATTTTGAATATAAACTAAATTTGTAATTAAAAAAGTATGACCATTCGCTTCAATTAAAAGTTTGGCCAAGGCATTTTACCCAAAGATTTTTTGGATTGTATTGGTCGAAAAATTGTTGTGATCTCGAAATGAAAATGGGATACTTTTATTGTAAAGCGGTTTCATAAAATGAGATCGCCACCATTGAAACATTTCAAAATATGAAGGAGGAATGAGTAAAATGGTTAATCGTTTTGTATTAAATGCCATCTCTTACCACGGTAAAGGTGCTATTTCTGAAATTCCGGGGATCATCCAAGCAAAAGGTTTCAAAAAAGCGTTCATTGCGACAGACCCAGATCTTGTAAAATTTGGCGTATCTAAAAAAGTCACAGATTTATTAGACGCCGCTGGTTTAGATTATGAAGTTTATTCTGATATCAAACCAAACCCAACAATCGCAAACGTAAAAAACGGTGTTGAAGCATACAAAAAATCCGGAGCTGATTACATGATCACAATCGGTGGTGGATCAAGTATGGACACTGGTAAAGCAATCGGTATTATCATTAACAACCCTGAATTTGAAGACGTTCGTTCTTTAGAAGGTGTTGCACCAACTAAAAACCCGACTGTATTCACTATTGCAGTTCCTACTACTGCAGGAACTGCTGCGGAAGCAACGATCAACTACGTGATTACAGATGAAGAAAAGAAACGTAAATTCGTTTGTGTAGACGTTAATGATATTCCTAATGTTGCTGTCGTTGACCCAGATATGATGTCCAGTATGCCAAAAGGCTTAACAGCTGCAACAGGTATGGATGCTTTAACGCATGCTATTGAAGGTTATACAACGGCAGCTGCTTGGGAACTTGCTGATTGCTTGAACCTTGAAGCAATTAAGTTAATTTCTAAAAACTTAAGAAAAGCAGTTGAAAATGATCCAGATGGTCGTGAAGGCATGGCTTTAGGTCAGTTCGTTACAGGTATGGCATTTTCTAACGTAGGTTTAGGTATTGCTCACTCTATGGCTCACACATTAGGTGCAGTTTATAACACTCCACACGGTGTTGCTTGTGCAATGTTCTTACCAATCGTTATGGAATACAACCAAGAAGCTACAGGCGATAAATATAAATACATCGCTGAAGCAATGGACGTAGACACAACAGGTATGTCTCAAGAAGAATATCGTAAAGCAGCGATAGAAGCAGTTCGTAAACTGTCTAAAGACGTTGGAATTCCAGAAAAATTAGATGCACTCAAAGAAGAAGATCTCGATTTCTTAGCAGAATCTGCATATGCAGACGCTTGCCGTCCAGGTAACCCTAAAGAAACATCTGTTGAAGATATGAAAGAACTCTTCCGCAAATTGATGTAGATTTGTATTTAATTCAAAAAGTTCAAGGCTCGTAAGTGTAAAAGCTTACGGGTTTTTGTCGTTTAGAAAAAGAAATTAAAGATTGCGTATCATTTTTTGAAGAATAAAGTTAATAACTAATAGATAGTGTTTGATAGTTATGGAACATCTCTAAATACAATATGGTTGAAATTGGACTAATTAAGTGAAAATATATAATCATATTTTGAGAAGACATGAGATTTATCATTATATTATGGTATAATTTAATTTATCGATATATAAATTTGATAAATTGATGATACGAATTAAATGATATAAAGGAGGAAATATAGAATGGGATTATTTGATAAAGCAAAAGTAGCTGCGCAAAGCGCTCTAGATCAAACAAAGGATAAACTTGCTCAAGACGCTGAAAAGAAACAAAAAGAAAAAGAATATGCGGCTGAAATGTCTGCAAAACACAAGAGTGAACAAAAAGAGAGAAAAGCAATTTTTTCAAGGACAAGAAGTCTAGGTGAAATTGAAATAGATGACAACAATAAATTGATCAAAATCAAAAATGCTACATCTGAAATGAAAAAGTCCTCGGGATTATTGGCAAAAACTGCAAAGGCATCTCTTGCATTCTATACAATGGGTGCATCTTTAGCTGTTGAATATGCTTTAAAGCCTGGGGATGAGATTTTCGCGTTTAACGAAATTTTAGATTATGACCTTTATGAAAATAATGAATCTATTTCTTCAGGAGGTGTAGGTAGGGCTGTTGTTGGAGGTATGCTATTTAGTGCCCCTGGAGCAATAATTGGTGCAGTAACCGGCAAAAAGAAGACAAAGTCAACTTGCGATAGCATGTATTTAAGCATTTCAACATCATCCTATTTTTTTCCAAGTCTGATGATCCCTTATATCACTAAAGAAGTGAAAACAAAAAGCAACGACTATAAGAAAGCTTTAAGTAAGGCTAGAGAGACTATTGGATGTTTAGAAGGCGTTTTTAAAGAAAACGAAGATTCAAAAGGACCACAAAAAGTTGAAATTGTATCTCCAATTCCAGCTTCTAATGATGACCCGATTGAAAAAGTAAAGAAATTAAAAGAGCTTCTTGATATGGGTGCAATTTCACAAGAAGAATTTGAAAAGAAGAAAATAGAATTTCTTGAATTATAAATTTTTAATAAATAATTTTGGAAATCAGAATATAACTTCATCGTGTTTCAATTTGATTTTGACCTTATTTGGACAATGTTCAAGTAAGGTCTATTTTTTATATATCAAGATTGTGGGTAGTTTAAATTGATTTTTAACATTACGATAAACGAAACCGATTTCGTAATTCGTAAAATAAAATCTTTTCATAACAGATCTTATGGTTTTGGTAGGAAAAGTCTTTTTGTGATGTAAACGCTCTATACTAAACAAAATTGGAGGAAAAAAGAAAATGGAAAATGTTGCTGCCTTTTTCGCACGAAAGGATGTTCAAATTTCCGCTAAGCGTTACGGAATTGATGCCCTTTCAGCAATGGCTCAAGGATTGTTTGCATCATTATTGATGGGAACAATTTTGAATACATTAGGCACTTTATTGAATTTAGAAGTTTTAACACAGATCGGAACATTTGCCTCGGCAGTCAAAGGACCGGCAATGGCTGCGGCAATCGGAATGTCACTCAATGCCCCAAACCTCGTTTTATTCTCTCTTTTAGCAGTTGGATATGCCGCTGATACACTAGGTGGTGCTGGTGGACCTTTAGCAGTTTATTTCATTGCTGTAGCTGCTTGTGAGTGTGGGAAACTTGTATCCAAAGAAACAAAAATTGATATTTTAGTGACTCCATTTGTAACAATTTGTGCGGGTGCATTATTAAGTATCGCATTTGCGCCAGCGATTGGTGTAGGCGCAATTTGGATGGGAAATACCATTATGTGGGCTACAGAATTACAACCATTCTTAATGGGTGTGATTGTATCGGTATTAATGGGAATTTTCTTAACTTTACCAATTTCTTCAGCTGCGATTTGTGCTGCTCTATCCTTAACTGGCTTAGCAGGTGGTGCTGCTTTAGCTGGATGTTGCACACAAATGATTGGCTTTGCGGTGATGTCTTTTGCAGTGAACAAATGGTCAGGACTTGTTGCCCAAGGAATTGGAACATCGATGTTACAAATGGGTAATATTGTTAAAAAACCAATGATTTGGTTACCAACTATTATTGCATCAGCGATTATTGGCCCAATTGCGACTTGTTTATTCCATTTAGAAATGAATGGTGCTGCTATTTCAAGTGGTATGGGAACATGTGGTTTAGTTGGTCAAATTGGTGTGATCACTGGCTGGATGTCTCAATTTGGATCACTTGCACAAGTGGGTTGGATCCATTGGCTTGGTTTAATTTTGATCTCTTTTGTTTTACCGGCTGTTATAACTTATGTGATTCATATTTTGTGCTTAAAAGCTAATTTATATAAAAATGAAGATTTAAAACTCGATCTATAAGCAAAACGGAAAAAAGAATCTAAAATCTACATCAAATCGTTCTATAACGATCGGATGTAGATTTTTTTATACAAAATTTTGGTCAATGGATTAATTGTAAGCGCTATTTCTGGCTTAGAATAAAATTAAAAGATATTTACTATAAGACATCGGTGAACACGGGATGAAAAAGAAATAGGCAACAGAGCTATAATCAAGACTTTGCATCCCTTTCTTTTTTACCCATGCACATCTTGAACGAAGAAAAGGAACAAGTATGAAAAACAAAAAATTTATTCTTGCCATTGATCATGGAACGACATCAACTCGTGCGATCTTATTTGATCATAATTGCAAAATCGTTTCGGTTGCCCAACAAGAAGGTGGCGTAGACTATCCGGCGCCTGGATGGGTCGAACAAGATGCTCATGATATTTGGTTAGATACATTGGCTGTATTAACGAAAGTGGTCAATCAATCCGGTATTGAACCAGAACAAATTGACGCAATTGGGATTTCGAATCAGCGCGAAACGAGTGTTCTTTGGGATAAAAATACAGGTCTTCCGATTTATAAAGCGATTGTTTGGCAATCCCGCCAAACAAGTGAAATTTGCGATCAGTGGAAAGAAGAAGGTTTAGAAGAGATCATTCGTCAAAAAACTGGATTAAGAATTGATCCATATTTTTCCGCATCGAAAATTGTCTGGATGCTAGACAATATTCCCGGAGCAAGAGAAAAGGCCGAACAAGGAGACTTGTTATTTGGAACGATGGACTCTTGGCTTGTTTGGAAACTTACCGGCGGCAAACAACATATTACGGATGCGACCAATGCAAGCCGAACAATGCTTTGTAATATCGAAAGCGTGCAATGGGATGATGAATTATTAGAATTGTTCAATATTCCTCGTTCAATTTTGCCTAAAATCGTTCCAACCAGTCAAAACTACGGCACGACATCGCCTTTTGCGTTCTTTGGACGAGAAGTTCCGATTTGCTCGATGGTTGGTGACCAACAAGCAGCATTATTTGGCCAGCTTTGCCTCGAAAAAGGAATGGCTAAAAATACATATGGTACCGGTGGATTTTTATTAATGAATACCGGTTCAACAATTGTTCGCTCACAAAGTGGTTTGTTATCCACGATCGCATGGCAAATTGGCGATGAAGTGACTTATGCCCTAGAAGGATCGATTTTCGTCTCCGGTTCGATTATGAAATGGATGCGTGATGAATTGCATTTATTTAAAGATGTCTCTACGACAGAACAAATGGCAATAGAGGCAGGAACAACTGCTGGTGTTTATGTGATTCCGGCATTTGTCGGGCTTGGTGCTCCTTATTGGGACGATAAAGCAAAAGCGAGCATTGTGGGGTTGTCTTTAGGAACGAACCGTAATCATTTAGTTCGCGCCGCGATTGAATCAATGGCCTATCAATCTAAAGAAGTACTCGATGCAATGGAAGCAGATTCGCATACGGCAATTACCAAACTCAAAGTAGATGGTGGAGCAGCAGCAAATAACTTTTTATTACAATTCCAAGCCGATTTATGCCAAATTCCGGTTGAACGTTTTAAAGTCAACGAACTGACCGCTTTAGGCGCTGCCTTTTTAGCGGGTCTTGCGATTGGGTTCTGGAATAAAGATGATTTAAAAATTGAAGTGGAACGCCAGTTTGAACCACAGCGCGATCGACAAGAAATGATGCGTCGTTATGATAACTGGAAACATGCTGTCCAAGCTTGTGTTGAATTTAAACCAGAAATTCTTTAAAGCAAAAAGAAGAGGTGAAACTATGGATGTTGATGTTTTAATCATCGGAGCCGGTGTAGTAGGAAGCGCAATTGCTTACTACTTAGCCAAAACAGATTTAAAAGTAGCTGTAATTGAAAAGGAAGAAGATGTTTGCACTGGAACATCAAAAGCTAATTCGGGAATTGTGCATGCGGGATTTGATGCAATACCCAATACATTAAAAGCTAAATTTAATGTTGAAGGGGCAAATTTGATTCCAAAACTCGCTAAGCTTTTAAATTTTGAATATAAACAAAATGGTGCCCTCGTTTTATGCTTTGACGAAAAGTTACGCGATCATGTCGAAGATTTATATCAAAGAGGAATTGCCAACGGCGTTAAAGATTTAAAAATCATTGAAAAAGACGAAATCTTAAAACGAGAACCAAATGTAAGTGAAGATGTCGTTTGTGCTTTATATGCTCCAACTTCCGGAATTGTTTGTCCATTTGGCATGACGATAGCTCTTGCCGAAAATGCCGCAGATAATGGCGTGCAATTTATATTCAATGAAGCAGTTGAAACCATTCAACGTGTTCAAGATGGATGGAAAGTGAACGATCGCTATCATGCTAAAGTTCTCGTAAATGCTGCCGGCTTGTATGCGGATGAAATTCATAACCAATTTGTTGATCAAAAAATGAATATTACGCCTAGACGTGGGGAATATTTACTTTTCGATCGCAGCGTTGGCAATTTATGTTCACATACGCTTTTTCAATTGCCGACAGAAAAAGGAAAAGGCGTTCTGATTACACCAACAGTTCATGGCAATATTTTAGTTGGACCGAATGCCCAAGCGGTTGAAACGAAAGAAAATGTGAACACAACGGCTCTTGGTCAAGAAGAAATCCGCTCGAAAGCGCAGATCACGATCAAACATTTGCCATTTAACCAAGTGATTAGAACTTTTTCTGGCTTAAGAGCTACACCAAATGGTTTTGATTTTGTTGTGGGGCAAACGGCGGATCATTTCTATGATGCTGCTGGCATTGAATCACCAGGATTATCGAGTGCACCGGCAATCGGAAAATGGATTGCCCAACAAATTTCTGAGCAATTGGACGCCAAAGACAATCCGCACTATATTGCAACACGCAAAGGTTTTATCGATGTCAAACAGCTAAGTGATGAAGAATGGAATGACCTTATTCAACAAGATCCTGCTTACGGAATCATCGTTTGTCGTTGTGAAACGATCACGGCAGGATCGATCCAAGACGCTCTCACTCGTTCTTTGCCTGCACGCTCACTGGATGGCATTAAACGGCGAGTTCGCGCGGGAATGGGACGTTGCCAAGCTGGTTTTTGCTTGCCACGTTCGATGGAAATTATGCAAGAACAATTGGGGATATCACTCGAAGACATTCAATTGACCAATTCTCATTCCAAATTGATCACATCTAAAGTAAAAGAGGGAATTCACGATGGAAAACAATAAACAACTTGTCATCATCGGTGGTGGACCGGCCGGTCTTGCAGCAGCAATTGGCGCAAAACAAGCAGGAATTGATGATTTACTGATTTTAGAGAGAGATCATTGTTTAGGTGGGATTTTAAACCAGTGTATTCATAATGGTTTTGGTTTACATACCTTTGGTGAAGAATTGACTGGACCTGAATATGCATGGCGCTATATTCAACAAGTCAAGGACTTAGAGATTCCATATCAGCTAGATTCCATGGTGTTGGATATTTCAGAAGATAAAACAATTCGTTATGTCAATGCGACACAAGGGGTTTGCCAAGTCCATGCCCAAGCGATCATTTTAGCGATGGGTTGTCGAGAACGCCCCTTTGGCTCGCTTTCTATTCCGGGATATCGACCAGCAGGAATTTATTCAGCGGGTACAGCCCAAAAACTCGTCAATATCGATGGATATATGCCGGGAAAAGAAGTTGTGATTTTAGGATCGGGCGATATTGGTTTAATTATGGCGCGACGAATGACATTTGAAGGCGCACATGTGCATACCGTTGCAGAACGCTTGCCTTACTCGGGTGGACTCAAACGAAATATTGTGCAGTGTTTAGATGACTTTAATATTCCTTTACAACTCAGCCATACGGTTGTAGATGTTCATGGTAAAGATCGAATTGAATCGGTTACGATCGCCCAAGTTGACGCAAACAATCTGCCAATTGCCGGAACGGAACAAGAATATCCTTGCGATACTTTATTATTGAGTTGTGGATTGATTCCGGAAAATGAATTATCCGCAAAAGCGGGCATTCAATTGTCCAAAATTACAAATGGACCAATCGTTAATGAATTATTAGAAACTAATAAAGAAGGTGTATTTGCGTGTGGAAATGTTTTACACGTTCATGATTTAGTCGATTTTGTGAGCCAAGAAGCAACAAAAGCAGGCCAAAATGCCGCACAATACATCTTGAATCATTTACCAGCAATCCAACATGAAATTCCAATTGAAACTAGCGGACTCATTCGCTATACCGTTCCATTTTCCATTGATCCCTCACGAATGGATGACAAACAAGTGATTCGTTTCCGTTTGGGAAATGTATTAAAAAATGGCTATGTGAATGTTTATATTGATGACAAACGAATTATTCATCAAAAGAAAATGATACGCACGCCAGGTGAGATGGAAAGTATTGTTTTAAAACGCGAATGGTTAAGTGATGCAACACAATCGATTCGTATCGAAACAGAGGTGGCTTAAATGGAAATTCGTCATTTTACTTGCATTAATTGCCCGATGGGGTGTCCTTTAAGTGTCACGATTGATGATCAAGAACAAGTGGTTGAAGTGCAAGGCAATACGTGCCCCAAAGGGTATGCATATGGACAAAGTGAAGCCGTGCATCCTTTACGGATTGTGACAAGCGTTGTTCCCGTTTTACATGGAGATCTATTGATGGTTTCATGTAAAACGAGCCAACCAATTCCAAAAGAAAAAATGTTTGATGTGATCCAAGCGCTAAAATCCGTGCGTTTTGAAGCACCGATTCATATTGGTGATGTATTGATCGAAAATGTAGCGAATACATCTGCATCGATTATCGCCACAAAAGAAGTTCAAAGAATATAATCAAGAAAGATCGATGATAAACTGTTCTAAAACAAGAGTTTTGTAAATCGATCAGTGAGCGATACAAAACAAAATACGTTGACTTCATTTTTATTTATTGGTAAAAGTTGTTAAAATGGTGAGACTTAGGCTTTTTAAAATCTGCTTTCCTAAAGGAAAAAGGATCGAAAAAGAACAATAAACTTGAATGGACGATCGTCTTCTGTTTAAGTTTGCGATATCAAGATCAAAGATCTAGAAAGAGGACTTCTGTGAATTTAATAGACAGACTTCAAAAAAAGAAAAATGCAATTCTTGTAGCAATCATTATGCTTGTGATTTTGGTTGGTTTAGATCAATGGACAAAATGGGCCGTTGTGCGCTCTATTCCTTTAAATGGCGTGCATGTAGTGATTCCGGGATTTTTTGAATTAACTTACCTACAAAATTTCGGTGCGGCATTTTCAAGTATGTCGGGCGCAGGCATGTGGTATTTCATTATTTTAACGACGATTGCTCTAATCGCATTGTCCATCTGGTTTTTAAAAAATGATGACTCACGAATTGATATTGCTTTATCGCTCATTATCGCTGGGGCAATTGGAAATTTAATCGATCGCGTAATGCTCGGTTATGTACGCGACTTCTTCCAGTTTTATATTTTTGGGTATCCTTTTGCGGTATTCAATATTGCCGATGTCTGCATCACACTCGGATGCGTGTTGTTATTTGTGGTGATGTTTGCGGACGATTTTAAAGCATGGCGAATGGCACGAAAGGAGAAACAATAGAAATGGATCAAATCGAAACAATCGAAAACGAAATTGAAGAACAAGAAGATACTTTGATTACAGAAGGTGGCAAAGTAACTTTTGAAGCAAGCGAAGAAGAATGTCCGATTCGCTTGGATAAATATTTATGCCAAAAGCTCGATATTTCAAGAACTCGAGCTGCGGATTTTCTCGATCAAAAACGCGTAACAGTTAATGGGAAAATCATGAAGGCTTCTTATAAAATCCAGGTTCATGATCAAATTGATGTAGATGTTCCACCACTAGATAAAATGGAAGTTCTGCCAGAAAAAATGGATTTGGATATCGTATATGAAGACCATGATGTCATTGTCATTAATAAGCCAAAAGGAATGGTTGTTCATCCAGCACCAGGACATTATTCACAAACTTTAGTGAACGGCTTATTAGAACATTGCGATGATTTATCTGGTATTAATGGCGTAAAACGACCAGGAATTGTCCATCGTATCGATAAAGATACGTCTGGTTTACTCGTTGTTGCGAAAAATGATCAGGCTCATGAATCATTAGCTAAACAATTAGCCGATAAAACTTGCAAAAGAACATATCTTGCGATTGTTCATCATCCGTTCTCTCATAAAATTGGAACTGTGAATGCGCCAATTGGACGAGATGAAAAAAATCGCCAAAAAATGGCGGTAACGGCGAAAAACTCACGTGATGCCGTAACCCACTTTACAGTTTTACAAAACTTTAAAGACTATGCTTATGTGGAATGTCGTCTAGAAACAGGACGCACGCATCAAATTCGTGTGCATATGGCTTATATCGGCCATCCGGTTGCTGGAGATGAAAAGTATGGACCACGCAAAACGATTCCAGCTAATGGCCAACTTCTCCATGCTTATCAACTTGAATTTGAACATCCAACAACACATGAGCATATGGTTTTTAATGCAAAACTTGAACCAAAATTCCAAGAAGTTTTAGATGAATTAAAACAAGAAGAGGAATAAAAATATGAAACGAACAGAAGTATTGAGTTGGGATCAATATTTTATGGCTATGGCTCACTTAGCGGCTTTTCGTTCCAAAGATCCAAATACCCAAGTCGGCGCATGCATTGTTAACGATCAAAAACGTGTAGTTGGTCTTGGTTATAATGGCTTTCCGAAAGGGTGCAGTGATGATGAGTATTCATGGGAACGCCAAGGTGATTTTTTAGATACGAAATATCCGTTTGTTGTCCATGCTGAATTGAATGCGATTTTAAACTCAATTCAAAACTTGAATGGATGCACGTTATATGTGTCTTTATTCCCTTGTAATGAATGTGCCAAAGCGATCATTCAATCGGGAATTCGCAAAGTGTTCTATGAATCGGATAAATATTGTGGAGCAAAAGATAACCTTGCGAGCAAACGTATGTTTGATGATGCAGGAGTTGAATACATTCAGCTTCCTGGCCAAATGGAAATCAATATTACCATTCATCCAGATCAAGATGATCAACCTGAAGCAGTATATTGCGCCCACGAATAGTCGTTGATAAATTTCAAAATAAAAAGGCTGTCATGACCTTGCATTGATGAGTGAAAACTCATACGGGTAGAGGTCATGGCAGCTTTTTATTCATCTTGATCGTGTTTGAGGTGTTGTGTGTTGACGAAATGAAGTTTTGCGATTTCGTATAGCCGGTTGTAGCCATAATGGTCTACAAATTCTTGAGCACATTTTGTTGCTTGTGCACCGCCGCCTTTTGAAAATTTTATTTCATATTTTTCTTCCATCTTGTCCCAATATTGTAAAAAGTGATAGCGAGCAATGACTGAGGCACATGCTACTGAGATATATTTTGATTCCGCTTTGGTTTCGAAATGAATCGGTCGAACAATTTGTGAAATGTCATACAACAATTCGAAGTATCGTTTTGGACTGCAAAACTGGTCAACGATTTTCAATTGCGGAAGGGCATAGCCTTTTTGTTCAAGATTGAGATAGGCTTGGTTATGCATCATTGCTTTGATGTAATTGAGATGATGATACTTTGGATCATAAATCTTGTTGTAATGAATTGGAGTTAATACTTGAACAGAATAGGGAATAAGATCCATCAGTTCAGGTGCGACTTTTAAAATCATTTTGTCCGTCATCGCTTTAGAGTCAGTGACTTTCATTTCGATCAATTTCTTGGCCATCTCTTCATTTTCAATGATGACGCTAGCAACCACAAATGGACCGAGATAATCCCCATTTCCGACTTCATCGGATCCAGCTTGGGGGAAAGTATGAGCAAGGCTTGCAACTTGATTGTCTTGGAAAGAGATTGAAGTCATTTTTTTAGTGGGTTGTTTTGTCGGCTGGAATAAAGCAGATTGAGTGGCTAGAGCTTCTAAATCTTCTACTAACCAGTCGATATCTTGTCCCGAAATGACAACTTTTCCTGACTGATAAGCACATACATTGATGGAATCAGTCCGAATTTGCCAGAGCGTATATTGCGGTTGACTTTCTTTTTTGGCATGAGGTTGAAGTCTTTTATAGAGCGCTTCGATTTGATTGGCGCTAAGTTTTACTGATTTTGTTGGCATGCGCTTATTCTAACAAATTTAAAATCATTTTAAAAAACGGATTTGCGATCGGTAAAAGGAAGAGGATAAATTTGAAAATGAAAAAGAGAGATGAACGGTTGTATGCACATAAAAAACAAAATATAATATATTTAGATAACGCAATGTTGAATAATAGATAGCACAGTTGGGATATTCAATCGAGAAGATTAAATCATCATAATTTTATTTTTGAACTCTTTTTGAAATCTAGTGAGCCGATTTATTCTATTGTTCAAATTAGACATTTCGCTACTGAATGCAGAAGATCTATTGAACCTAGATCTATTGATCCATGTTATTTTTAGAGGATGTGATGCCAATGACTGATTTTGAACTCTGAACAGATAGAATTAAATCATGAGTTAAGTAATTGAAAAGCTAGCATTGGTTTGGTAAAGGACAATGATTAAAAAAATTATAAGAACACTGTTGCTGATCTTTTGTACTGTGATGGTGACTTCTTGTGCTCAACCCCAAAAAGGAACCGAAGAGGTTTTGTTGGAATTTGAAGAACAGTATATCAAAGAGCACAATTATGATCCAAACAGTATTATTGCAACTTATACGGATCCAAAGATTCGAATCACTCTATTGCGAGATGGCGAAGAATTAAAAGCAATCATGACGGATCATCGATTTGGAGATTGTTTTACAAACGAAGTGGTGGCCAAAGATTTTTATGGGTCGTTTTGTGTAACATATTCCGATATAACTTGGGCGGTAGTATTTTTTGATAGTAATGAAGTGAATAGTTTTAGCTTTAATTTATTGAAAAATGCTCAATCCTGGATTCGAATTCACGAAACAGATTTACAACAACGCGGTCAACAAATTTACTTTTATCAGTTCGATTCTGAATATCAACTTCTTCAGGATTTGAAATTTGAATAATGAAAGAACACATATGGTCTTCAAAGAAAAAGCACATCAAATTCTCGTTTTGATGCTTGTAACTTTCTTATGAAGACCATTTTTGTTTCTTAAATCGTGAGCAATTCAAACTAGATTTCTAAAAATTGGTAAAAATGTAGTAAAATGCATGGAGCTTATTGAAATCTAATCAGTTCGTTAGAATGAATTGATCAATTTTTTGGATATTGTATTGCCATCTCTATGAGATGCAGGAAGGGAGATATTATGGTTGAACACGAATTTGAAGCACTCGATTTTCCAATAGTCCTTGAACAATTTGCCTCTTTTGCGGCAAGTTCCAAAACAGCACAAAAAATTAGAGAAGCAACGATCTTAGAAGATGTTTATCTCATGCGCCATGATCTTTCTCTTGCAGCAGAAGCTTTTGTGTATCTCCAAAAAGGAGGCATGCTATCTTTAGGTGGCTTACGGGATATTACTAAACATGTCTTAACTGCGCAAAAGAAAATCACATTGTTACCCTCTGAGCTATTGGATATTTCTTTCTTTTTATCTGCTTGCCAAGCGACAAGCCAAGCCTTTGATGCCCAACAATCCCCACTTCTTCATGAAATTGCCTCGACTTTGACGCCATGTAAATCACTTTCTCAACAAATCGATGCCTCAATTGATTTATCTGGCCAAGTGCGCATGGATGCAACGGCTAAGCTTCGTCATTTAAACAATGCTTTAATTCAAGCTCGTGCCGACCTTGCCAATGGAGCAAGACGATTTATTCGGACGCATGAAAGTTCTTTAGTTGACACAGTCACCGTTTCAAGTGGATCGAGAGTTTGCGTTCTCGTTAAAGCTACAGATAAGTATAAATTTGGTGGTATGGTGCATGGCATGTCGCAAAGTCAAGCGGCTTGTTATTTAGAACCTGATGCACTTGTCGAACTCAACAACCGTGTTGCCGATACATTAATGGAAATCGAAAACGAAAAGAAACGAATTTGTCAGGAGTTGACAAGCATCGTTTCAAAAAATGGCCAAGCGTTATTGTCGAATGATGAAAGTATGGAAATCATCGATATGGCGATTGCTAAAGGGCATTGGATGAATGTCCATGATGGTTGCATTCCAACTTTACATACGAAAAACCATCAACTTCGCATTGAACATGCCGTTCACCCTTTACTCGATCCTAAAAAGGCAATCGCCAATCGTTATTCGATGTCGAATCAGACAAAGTGTTTAATGATTACAGGTTCGAACATGGGTGGAAAAACGGTTACGCTCAAAACGATTGGTTTATTTTTATTGTTAGCGCATTGCGGTTATCCAGTTAGTGCTCATGAAGCATTGTTGCCTCTTTATTCTCAATTTTATTTTGATATTGGCGATGAACAATCAATTGAAAACAATTTATCGACGTTCTCGGCCCATGCAACAAAACTTGCGCATATCGTAACTCATTGCGATGCGAATACATTTGTTTTACTCGATGAAATCGGTAGTGGTACAGACCCCCAAGAAGGCGCCTCCTTAGCGCAAGCAGTATTAGAAACGTTAATGGACAAAGGGGCGACGATTTTAACGTCTACGCACTATTCCCAAGTTAAAACATTTGGTTCAACACATCCGCATATTCAAGTCGGTAGTGTTGAATTTGATCCCGAAACACTTAAACCGACTTATCGCTATTTAGAAGGAGTCAGTGGTTCGAGTTGTGCATTCCCGATTGCTCGCCAATTAGGAATGCCGCAAGAAGTTTTACAGCGAGCCAATGAAATTAAAGAAGAAAACGAATCAGAAACAACGCGGCAATTAGAAGTGTTAGAACAACGCCAAGCGCAACTTCAAAAACAAAAAGATCGTTTTGACGCCTTAATTGCGAATGCGCATGATTTACAACGCCAAGCAAAACACGATCAAGAGAAATGGCAAGAGATGAAAGAGCGCCTAGATCGTGAATATGCCAAAGAATTGGACGAGATGTTGTATGAAAAGAAAGAGGAAGCTCGTCAGATTATTAAAGTTTTACGGGATCAAACGAACTCACAAAATCATGAACAAATCGAACAATTAGGAAAACTTGATGCCCTGAATCAACCGATTGAACAAGGAAAACAAGAACAGCCAAATAAAGTGGAAATTACCTTTAAAGAAGGCGATTATGTGCGGATTCCATCGTTGAATAACCATGGTGAAATCCAATCGATTAGACGAGGCAAAGCGAATGTGTTAGTGAATGGCCGTAGAGTTGTAGTCAGTGTCGATCAACTCTTACCGATGGAAAAACCAAAACCACCAAAACGGATTCGTAAACAACACATCGATCGCCAATTTAAAGCTTTTCCAATGGAATTGAACTTAATTGGGATGCGTGTAGAAGAAGGAATGAATGCCCTCGATCACTATTTAGATCAAGCTGTATATCATCGTGTCAAAAACGTGCGTATTATCCATGGTATGGGAACTGGTGCGTTACGAAATGCGGTTTGGGCAAACTTACGTAAACATCCGCAAGTTAAACAAATCACTTCTGCTGGACCAGGTGAAGGTGGGCTAGGTGCAACACTAGTAGAATTAAAATAACGATTACTAAATAAAATGCAGGGACTCATTGCGAATTCCTGCATTTCATTTTGTTCAAGATGCAACGAATCCAATTCGAATTGTGCGATCATTTATAATGAAAAATGAAGATTAGATGGAGAATAACATGCCATTAACAGATCATATTGCTCAAAAATTAGAATTATTGCCCGATACACCGGGCTGCTACATCATGAAAGATGAAAATCAAGACATCTTATATGTGGGGAAGGCTAAGGTATTAAAAAATCGCGTGCGTTCCTATTTTCATGGTGTCCACAACAATAAAACGACCAAGCTAGTCAGTCGTATTCGTGATTTTGAATTTATCCAAACAGGAACGGAAAAAGAAGCTCTCTTACTCGAGATTAATTTAATTAAAAAATACCGTCCACCATTCAACATCATGTTTATGGATGACAAGATGTACCCCTATATTGAGGTCACAAAAGGAGCGGATTTTACTGTGCGCATCACTAGAAAACTAACGAAGCGAAATAGTGATGTTTTTGGTCCTTATCCTGTTTCAACTTATGCTTATGATATGGTCAAATTGATCAACCAACTTTTTCCGATTCGTAAATGCCGAACACTTCCTAAAAGTGCCTGTCTTTATTATCACATGCACCAATGTTTAGGTTTTTGTTTCCAAGAAGTAGATCAACACGAAGCATTGAAAAATCGCGAAAAGATTATTCGCTTTTTAAAAGGTTATACGGATGAAATTAAAGGGGAACTTACGCAAAAAATGCAGGAAGCTTCTGCCAATCTGCAGTTTGAACGTGCGCAGGAACTTTTAGAACAAATTCGCTCTATCGACTACATTCAAGAAAAACAAGTGATCGACTTTAGTGTTCGTGATTCATTTGACGTATTTGGATGGTATGAGGATAAAGGGTATTTATCGATTCAAGGCTTTTTCGTCCGTGAAGGAAAATTGTTGGAACGAAATATGTCAATTTCGCCGGTTTATGAAGAAAGCCAAGAAGCTTTTTTGGCTTACATTATGCAATACTATTCGACCAATAAAGTGCCAAAACAAATCTATGTACCGCAAGGAACGAATGTTGAGATTTTAGAAGAATCGTTGCAGACCAAAGTAATCATCCCACAACGAGGATCGCGAAAGAAACTCACCGATATGGTCCATGCCAATGCCAAAGAAGCACATGAACAAAAATTCCAATATGTTTATCGTAAAGATCGTGAACGGGAAACCGCTAATCTCAAATTGGCTTCTATTTTCCAGAAACCGATTCATACGATCGAAATGTTCGATAACTCCCATATTTCTGGTGCGTATAACGTATCGGGTTTAGTCGCATTTAAAGATGGAAAACCGGATAAATCGAATTATCGCAAGTATCAGCTTGGGGAATATCGTTCGGATACCGATTCGATGAAAGAAGTCATTGAACGCCGTTATGCGCGCTTGAAAAAAGAAAATAAGCCGATGCCTGATTTGTTAATCGTGGATGGTGGAGCAGGACAAATTCATGCTGCAATGGCAATTCGCGATGAACTGGGCATTGAACTAACGATCGCGGGGTTAGTTAAAGATGAAAAACATACCACAAAAGCATTGCTGAACGAATCGTTAGAAGAAATCGAACTGGATAAAACTCATCCTCTTTTCTTTATGCTGACGCGTTTACAAGATGAAGTACACCGTTTTGCGATTACGTATCATAAACAACTGCGCACAAAAGGCATGACGAAATCGATTTTGGATGATATTCCCGGAATTGGTCCGGCACGTAAAAAACAAATTCAGTTGGCTTATCCATCGATGAAAAAGATGAAAGCCGCTAGTCTAGAAGACTTTGAACAAATTATTCCGGAAAAAATTGCACAAATATTGTATCGGCGCCTTCATGAAGAAGATCTCGATGCCTTGATGGATGAAACGGAATTTGAACAAGAAGTCGATCTTGATGAACAACTAGAGGATACAAATTAAAAGTAAGAACAAGAAATGGACAAGAGAGATGAAACAAATAACTAAACAAAAAAAGAGTCAAGTAACCAATAAAGTGAATTTTGTTTCGATTCGCGAACAAAAACAACACCAACAGTTAAGTAAACAAACAAAACAAGTAACGACAAACAATACCTCTAAACAACCGCGAGCACATAAACCTCTTGCAAGGCAAGACCAATCAACAAAGGAAGTTAAACGAGTTAGATTGCCTTTATATCATCCTTCGCGCTTTAGATAAGCACAAAATTTACATTGCCGTTTAGCTTATAAAAATATGAATAAAAAATAGAAAAAAGGGGTTGGCAAAATGTTGTTTTTGAGATAATATCTCCAACGTGAACAACGTTCATGTTTGGAGGTTTCATTTTGAACAAGCCAGCAATCACTAATGACGAGATTTTGAATATAAGTAAAAAACATATTCTTGAAAATGGTTTTTCTTCTTTTAATGTCAGAGCAATCACAAAGGAATGTGGAATTTCCATTGGTACTTTGTATAACTATTTTTCTTCGAAAAATGATTTATTGATCGCTACGGTAGAAAGCATTTGGGAAGAGATTTTTCAACCCCTCTCTAATCTCAATGATTTTGATCGTTTCGTTGATGTGGTTGAGTGCATGTATCAAAATATCGAAGAAGGGAATCACAAATATTCCGGATTTTTTTCTCTACATAACTTAAACTTTGCAGCTGCAGGAAAAAAAGAAGGAGTGAACACGATGAACAATTATTTTTCGATTCTCAAATCTGATCTTTTGTTTGTATTAAAACGAGATCAACAAGTGAATCGAAATATGTTCAGTCCAGAATTTTCTGAAGAAACGTATGTCGATTATATTTTTGGACTTTTAATCTCCTCATTATTAAAAAAAGAAGATTCTTCAAAACTTCTTCACTTTATATCGAATTATCTTTATTCATCCCACTAATTAAAGTGGGATTTAAATTGAACCAACATGAACAATGTTCATATTAAAAGTATCCGCTTTTGAACGAGACAAATCAGTGATCGAATGATGTTGTTTAGATCCATACGACATACGATTCACATCTTGTTAAAAAGCGTGAGTACAATCTTGATCACCGAATGAATCAATCGTTAGTTCGGTGCAAATCTTTGCGTGAATAAGAGAGGTGCTCTTATTCATCAGCCTATAAAGGAGGATATATATGCAAGCTGTTATTGAAACTGTATTTGACGTCTGCTATCTTGTTGGCGTTGTGACATTAGGGATCATCATGATCAAAAATAGCCGTGGAAATAAACAATATCGTTTATTTGGGTTCATGGCAGTTGTATTAGGATTAGGAGATGCGTTCCATTTAGTGCCTAGAGCAATCGCTTTATGTACAACAGGATTAGAAAATTTTACATTTGCTTTAGGAATGGGAAAATTCATCACATCTATTACAATGACTGTTTTCTATATTCTTTTATATTACGTTTGGCGAATTCGCTATAATGTTAAAGGAAAAAAAGGTTACACAATCGCTGTATATTTAGCATCCGCAGCAAGAATTCTTTTATGCTTATGCCCACAAAACGCTTGGACAAGTGCTCAATCTCCATTATCCTGGGGCATCTACAGAAATATTCCTTTCACAATTTTAGGACTGATCGTGATCTACTTGTTCTATAAAAGTTCAAGAGAACACAACGACGTAGTATTCAAAAATATGTGGCTGACGATTGTCATCAGTTTTGGATTCTATTTACCTGTCGTATTATTCGCAGATATTGTACCGATTATTGGCATGTTGATGATCCCAAAAACATTAGCTTATGTTTGGACTGTATGGATTGGCTACCATGCAATGAAAGTTGAAGGAAAATAAATGAAACGAAGAGTAGTTGGTTAAATGA